>JAEIGA010002569.1_pt1 | contig 28945 bp, 28 predicted proteins | sample 9270691 | NCBI WGS metagenome assembly JAEIGA01 (sample SAMN17057246, study PRJNA624740) | gut metagenome | biome: biome; isolation source: fecal sample | host: Bos grunniens | place: China: Xizang | collected 2019
GTTGTGGTGGCGAGTGTATTCGTAAACCCAACACAGTTCAACGACAAGAACGACCTCAAGAACTACCCTCGCACACCTGAGGCTGATGCTGCGATGTTGGCTGAGGCAGGCGTAGATTTGGTACTCTTCCCTTCGGTTGAGGAGATTTACCCCGAGCCAGACACTCGCCAGTTCGACTTCGGTCAGATTGACAAGGTTATGGAGGGTGCAACTCGCCCAGGCCACTTCAATGGCGTGGCACAGGTTGTAAGCCGCCTCTTTGCCTTGGTGAACCCTAAGCGTGCATACTTCGGCGAGAAGGACTTCCAGCAGATTGCCGTGATTAAGGCTATGGTAAAGCAGCTTGCAATCGACATCGAGATTGTTGAGTGTGCCATTGTTCGTGGCGAGGATGGCTTAGCGCTATCATCACGCAACGAGCTACTCACACCTGAGCACCGCGAGGCAGCACCACACATCTACGCAACAATCAAGCAGTGTAGCGAGAAGATGGCAGAGATGACCCCAGCTGAGCTTACCGAGTGGGTGGTTAAGACTATCGACTCGAACCCACTTCTTAAGACCATCTACTTCGAGGCTGTTGATGCCTCAACAATGCAGAAGGTGGCAAATTGGAGCGATGCTGAGCGTATTCAGGGTTGCTGTGCAATTCAGGCTGGAGAGATTCGCCTTATCGACAACATTAAAATTAAGTAAGCAAATATTCGACCCAAGCTATGTATATCGAGAGAATGAAATCGAAGATTCACCGAGTACGTGTTACAGAGGCGAATCTAAACTACGTAGGAAGCATAACCATCGACGAGGATTTGATGGACGCAGCAGGCCTCATCGAGGGCGAGAAGGTGCAGATTGTGAACAACAACAATGGCGAGCGCATCGAGACCTATGTAATCAAGGGCGAGCGTGGTAGCGGCTGCATCTGCCTCAATGGCGCTGCAGCACGCAAGACAGCTGTTGGCGACATCGTAATAATCATGGGCTACGGCTTCATGGACTTTGAGGAGGCAAAGACCTTCCAGCCAAAAGTAGTATTCCCCGACGAGCGAACAAACAGACTGCTCTAAGCTAAAAAATAGAATAAATTAGGCCACCTTGCAAATGCTTGGTGGCCTAATTTATTATGGCTCGTAATCACTAAAAGCATGCTACGGCACGAACACCCTTAGACGAGCTTTTATAATGGTAGCTAAAACTACCATTGTCCATGTCGAAATACCATGCAGAGATATTATGCTCTCTATATTGGGGATAGGGATCTTTCTTAATCTCTGTTGACGACCAGTAGCTATCTTTAAGCTTTTGATTTGCGAGGCCTGCATTTATGGTCACCCTATTTAGGTAGATTACTACAAGCTCCTCAATAGCTGGAAGATACCACCCATCGCCCAATGACATGCACCATGCAAGGGCTGGAAACTTATTCTCGAAATCGCTAAAATAGGTTATCGTCTTGCTATTCTTATCGCCACGACTTTTACTCTTACAACCAGCAAAAAGCTTATTATTCTTTCCCCAACATAACGCCTGTGAAGGCTCGCACATGCTAACAATCTTGCCATGGCGACCACCCGCCCTAACCTCAAAGACAACACCATCTCTCTCGCCGTCATTATAATAGTCGCCAACGGCGTATGGCGCAGAGGTCTTATCACGAGCAAGCACAGTCTTAGGACGTGGCGTAGCACCAAACAGCGACACAGCACGAACATGATAGCCAAAACACTTGGGGTGTAGGCTACAAACACCATTCATATCAACAGTGTAGCTCAACTCGTAGCCACCAAGCTTGGCATCTACACTCTGCGTTGAACTCCAATAACTTGAATACTTATCATCTTTAGCCAAGAGCCCAACACCACCCATGGCCTCAAGCGTAGCATTCACCGAGTCGTAGACACCACTATCTAACGACAACATCACGAGCTCATCTCTTGAAGGAAGATACCAACCATCGCCCAAATTGGCACACCACGCAAAGGCGGGATATTTAGCCTGCCAATCTACATTTTGCTCTACAAGTGCCATATTTTGCAAGCCATTGGCAGTATACTCAGTCGTAACCACACTATCCCCCACATCTACATTTGACCAAGGCAAGATAGCCTCTGTCATACTGATAATCTTGCCACTATGGCCACTATCCCACACCTCGTAAACAACGCCCTCGTGCTCTCCGTCATTATAGTAATCTCCAACTTTATAAGGTGCAGAGGTAGGCATAGGCATAGGCATAGGCATAGGCGTAGGCTCAGGCTGCGGCTCAAAGATAGTAGGACTATTAACATCGAAAGCAGCGACAGCACGAACATCATAGTAATTATCTTTAGACGAGTAATATGCTCTTCCTGCACTCATATTAGCATTCAGCACGGCATACTTACCACTATCCCACTTATGGTCTTTCTCCGTTGACGACCAATAGTGCCCTCTACTTTCGGCACCGCACAACATAGGCGCATTATGATGACTAAGCCTCTCATTAACAGCTTTGAAAACAGCACTATTGAAGAGTAATAGGCGTAGCTCAGCCATTGTTGGAAGATACCACCCAGCGCCATGCTCTGCGCACCAAGCAAAGGCAGGATATTTTGTTTGCCAGTCATCGATAGCTTGTATAATCTTGAGATTATCCTCTCCCAGATTACCCTCCACTATCTCCAAATAACGCCTTTGCTCAGCCGCGTCATTCGACCAATAACAACATTTCTGATTCATGCTCACAATCTTTCCACTCATGCCATCAGCTGCAACATCAAAGACAACACCCTCCCTTGCGCCGTCGTTGTAATAGTCGCCAACCTTATAGGGTGCTGAGCTAATCTTATGTTTTGATGCACCGAGATCGACCTTGGCGACGGCACAAGCATACTTAGTATAGGACTTAGATGATTGCACAACCTCGCCATCGGTTGACAACGACAAAGAGTGTATACCATTACGACTACTAAGCCCCTCTGTCGATGACCAATAGGCCTCATTATGCAAAAATGGGAATATGCTCCTGCCAACATCGTATATCTGCTTAAGCTCGACATCGGCGGGGATATACCAGCCATCACCCAAGCCTGCACACCAGGCAAAGATAGGATAGCTCTTTTGCCAACCATCTATAGCCTTTATCGCAGAGAGGTTATACTCGCCGTCTACCCTACTATTTGCACCAACAAGAGTTTTTACTCCACTCTCATCGCTACACCACACATGTGGATAATAGTGATAAATATTTACTATCTTTCCTGTACGGCCATCAGCACTAACATCGAAAATAACGCCCTCTTTCTCTCCGTCATTATAGTAGTCGCCAATGCTGTATGGAGCAAATGTGCGTGCAGGTTTATACGCTTTTTTTGCTCCAAATGTCGCAACGCCACGAGCATACATCGACATCTGCTTAGTGGTATTACTGTGATAATTATCTCGTTTATTAAGCACAGCAGCTGCACGATATACGCCTTCATAATTCGACCTATCAATCTCGGACGACGACCAATAATTAAATATAATATCGCCATTATCGCCCTTAACACTCAACATATCGGTATTCAGGGCAACAAGCGCACTATCAACCTTTTCATAGACAGTCTTGTCAAAGGCCAACTTCTCAAGCTCGGCAATAGCAGGAAGATACCAATCGCCATTCAATTTACTACACCAGTAAAAGGCCGGATACTTATTAAACCATTTAGGTACATATTTTACGACACAGAGATTATGCCAACCATTAGTGTAGCTATTGGCAAATATTAAACGTCGCTGCTCATAAGCATCAGTTGTCCACTTGAGCCTCTCCTTAGACCTTTCGAGGCTTACAATCTTGCCGCTATATCCATTATCACTAACCTCAAACACAACGCCTCGCAGCTCTCCATCATTATAGAAGTCGCCAACCTTATATGGGGGATAACTACGATTCGACGAGCGCAGCTGCTCAATATATTCAGCTATGTCCTCCTCCTTATTATAGCCCCTATCATAAGACAACACCCTACCATGCTCATCAAGCAGAAATATGTATGGAACAGTATGTGCGTAAACCCAGCTACTGCCAAATGCCTTGGCATTGTCAACATATAATTTTTGCATTGAGATAGGCTCATCGAGTTTACAATATCTCTCCTCGCTCCAATCAACATAGTGTATAACAACAACTTGAGAGGCAAGATCTTTATATTTAGACAATAACTTTTGTAGCCTATAACTTGGCGAGCAGCCCGTCGAATGGGTTACAACCAACATCTTCTTGCCTCGCCTAAAGAAGGAGTTGTCGACACTCTCGCCATGCGTATTGATATAGCCATCTAAAATAAAAGGGTTGCCAATAGTAGCCTTCATGCGAGCCTCATTTTCAGCCTGGCGCTGCTTACGTTCACGCTCTTCACGTTCACGCTCAGCCTTCTCCTCACGTTCAATACGCTCCTGCTCAGCCCTCTTGCGCTTAAACGCCTCACGCTTAGAGTTATAGGGAGGCTGAACAGTAGTGACATAGGCATAATGGTCGTAGCGGGTTACCACCTTACCTGGGGTCGTAGCCGGCTCTTCCGATATGTATACGACGGTGTCAAAACCAGAATAGACATATAACGACTCGAAGCTATATGCATCGATATAGGCATCAGCATCTCCTGCAACAAGTGCCCAAAATTCACCTTCTGACATTGACTGAGAGAATATGTATCCGCCATTAGATTTGCTACCATTACCATAAAGCTCTAACTCAGCAGAAGAGGTTGTAACCCACGCTGTTTTGCGATCGGAATCAACGCTAAGCGTAAAGTTAGTAGAGAGCTTACAACTTGAACCTTTATTAGTCATAGTGGTTGTGCCACCACCCTCAGCAGCATAGTTAGTACCTACATAGCGGTACCTATAATGCAACTCCTGAGATATCGCTCCTTGCAACCCCACGCACAAGGATAAAATAGCGAGTAGTAATATACGTTTCATAATACCCAATGTTTACTATGATGATGTTTTTTAAGGAAAAGTTCTACGAATTATCTCGGAGCAAAATCCCCCATATTTATCACTGCCGTAAATATATAAAAATTTTCTCAATAAAGCAAATAAAAATTCATCTTTATGTCGCTTAATATCACAAATTCCCCCCCATATTTTTTTTATTATCAATTATTTTTCATATCTTTGTGGCGTATATATAAACACGAAAACGTTTATGTGTATAAAACTCCAATAGAGTCCAGCATTAGGCATTAGTATTCTATGGGGAGATACAAACAAAAAAAGCATGTTGACAAACTTAGCTAAATTGCAGTTTGGCGTACTGCTAACTTTTAATATCAATACTTATAACTGCTTGAAAATGCACAAAATGCAGACTCAGGCAGGAATAGAGAGTATATAGATATACGAATTTCAGGCAAAATGGGCATTAATCATATCGACGAGGAGAAGCATTGGTATGTGATGCGTGACCTAAAACGAAGCAATGCCCTGATGCCAGCATACAAAGAGCTTAAGGAGGCCGGCTTCGAGGTGTTCACGCCAATGATAACTCGCCTATACACCAAGAATGGCAAACAGGTAAAGCGTGAAGTACCATTTATCCAAGACCTGCTATTTGTAAACGACCTTCGTCAAAACATTGACACAATAGTAGCAAAGACCCCTACACTCCAGTATCGATTCAAGAGAGGTGGAAAATATGGCGAGGCCATAACAGTGCCCAACGAGGATATGGAGCGATTTATCGGGGCGATGCAAGCATCAAACAACCCAAAATTCTACTCTGCCGAGGAGCTAACACCGCTGATGTGCGGTCGTGATATTCGAATTGTTGGCGGCGTGCTTGACGGCTACGAGGGTAAACTTCAAATAGTTAGAGGTTCGAAAACCAAGCGATTAATAATTACACTGTCGTCTTTAATGGCAGTTAGCCTTGCTATAAATGATGAGTACGTCGAATTGCTTTAAGTAATCGACTAGTTCTTTAATCTCAAATTACCATAAACCATTTCCATAAATGACTCGGGCAACCAAGACATTGCACACATTGGATTATGTGCAGATGTTGCTACAAAAGAGTTCCAAGACCATAATGAAGCAAGAGTATGATAACGAAAACCGTATTCATCTCTATGGAGTAGGTCAGTATTGAGCAGCCTTTGATAAGAATGCATATCTACTTGAGGAAATGACAAACGAAGAGAGTGATACGATTGTCCTTCATTTTAAGGATTACCCGTTTCCGATTCTTATGTATTGCCTGCATTACGAGAAGGTGAAGGATTTATGACGCAAACACATAATGGCAAAACAAAATCCCGATTATCTGCAATTGCTAACACACCCCATCGACCCAAAGTCTTACAGCCAATGGTATCGAGTACTTGTGATTGATGAGGATTAATTACCTAACAATCTGTAAAGTATGTATATATCATCAAAAAGTATGTATAATCATTAACACTTTGCCTTTTAGCTATAGTCGTCTTGCTTGCCATTCTCACATATCTATTCAAACATCGAAATATAGGGCCAAGCAATAAAGAGCATTACAACGAGGATGGAGACCACTATTACTACGATCCCAAATTGATCCGATACAAACAGTAACATAAGTCGAACAAGGATAAATAAGTCTCAAATCCCCATAGAATCACAAACACCCTAACACTACTGCTATGAATTCAGAGCTAATCACATTCAACGAAACGCAAAACGATTATTCTACTATCCACTTGTATTTTAACGAGGAAATGCATTCGTGGATTGCCTATGGATATTCGGCATATTCTCTACGATTAATAATTAAACGCAAATTTATTGACAGTAACCGTGGTTTCTCAACCACGATGCAGATGCCTTATACCATGGTAAACAAGGATGTAGTCAAAAAGCTGTGTGAAGACATCCCTGTTACAAAGGTTGAAGATGAGCATTATGTAGTAAATACCCTCGAAGAGTTCGACCCTAACGATTACAAGCGTTGGGTAAACAAGCTCCTCGAGGAACTTGCTGTAAATGGAGGTTTTAATACGCAGACACACATTAGCCACCTTGTTCCCAAGGACAAGTTTATTAAGGATGGCATGAGTTCCTTCTCACGAAACTCAAAGCGTCTGTTTGATATGTTTGCTTCGTTTATTGCGTTACTTGTTTTCTCTCCACTTTTTTTGGTGTGCTGGATATTGGTTCGCAGGGAGGATGGCGGACCTGCAATTTTCAAGCAGGAGCGCATTGGTCGTTTCGGTCGTCCCTTTAACATCTATAAGTTCCGCACAATGAGATTGGACGCCGAAGCAATGGGGCCACAATTGAGTCACGGTGGCGGAGATGGTGATCCTCGTCTTACAAAAATTGGCAAATTCCTTCGCGCACACCATCTTGATGAGTTGCCACAGTTGTGGAATGTATTTATTGGCGATATGGCTTTTGTCGGTCATCGCCCAGAGCGTAAATTTTATATTGACCAAATTCTGGAGCACGACAAGCGCTATGAGTATCTATATCAGATTCGTCCTGGCGTAACATCGTATGCCACTTTCTACAACGGCTACACCGACACAATGGAGAAGATGTTGCGCCGCTTGGAGTATGACCTATACTATCTCGGTCATCGCTCATGGAAGTTTGATATCGAAATTCTTATGCGCACATTCTTCGGAATTGTTGGTGGCAAGAAATTCTAAATAATCACAATACTATGAAGATTGCAGTAGCAGGAACAGGCTATGTGGGCTTATCGATAGCCACACTACTTGCGCAGCACAACGAGGTTGTGGCTGTGGATGTAGTGCCCGAGAAGGTTGCTGCAATTAACAATAGAAAGTCGCCCTTACGCGATGAGTACATTGAGCAATTCTTCGCAGAGAAAACACTTAATCTAAGAGCAACTCATAATGCTAAAGAGGCTTATAGAAATGCGGATTTTGTGGTAGTTGCAGTGCCTACAAACTACGATAATCACAAAGATTTTTTCGATACATCGCTAGTTGAGCAGGTAGTAAGCAATATTACAGAATGTAATCCCAATGCTGCAATAGTCATTAAATCGACAGTTCCCGTGGGCTATACTAAGAATATCAGCAGAAAGTACCCAACAAACAGCATTCTCTTCTCCCCCGAGTTCCTGCGTGAGAGCATGGCGCTCTACGATAACCTCTACCCCTCGCGCATAATCGTGGGGTGTGCAGAATCTCAAAAGAGTACAGCCGTGAGGTTTGCGCACTTACTTAAACAGGGAGCATTAAAAGAGGATGTTGCGGTATTGCTGATGGGGACAACCGAAGCAGAAGCTGTAAAACTCTTTGCCAACACCTACCTTGCTCTACGTATTAGCTATTTCAACGAGCTGGACACCTATGCTGAAACTAAGGGTCTTGATACAAAGAGTATTATTGAGGGTGTGTGCCTCGACCCACGTATCGGCACAGACTACAATAATCCATCGTTCGGTTATGGGGGTTATTGCCTGCCTAAGGACACTAAGCAGTTGCTTGCGAATTACGACTCGGTACCCCAAAATATGATTTCTGCGATTGTTGAGAGTAACCGCACAAGGAAGGATTTTATTGCCGACCAAGTGTTGGCTAAAGCGGGTTATTATAGCTATAGTCAGCAGAATGGCTACGCTAAGGAACAAGAGGGAGAATGTGTGATAGGTGTATACCGATTGACAATGAAGGCAGGATCGGATAATTTCCGCCAGAGCGCTATACAAGGTGTGATGAAACGCATCAAGGCTAAGGGTGCAACGGTGATTGTATATGAGCCTACGCTTCCCGCAAATACCAAATTCTTCGGCAGTGAGGTAGTCAACGACCTTGCGGAGTTCAAACGCCGCTCACAGGCGATCATCGCCAACCGCTACGACAGCCAACTCGACGACGTGGCTAGCAAGGTGTATACAAGAGATATTTTTAGAAGAGATTAAAACTACAAAAGATATATGTCTGGGCAAAACAATAAACGCATAGCCAAGAATACCCTATTTTTATATATTAGGATGGCCATAGTAATGGCTATAAATCTATATGTTACTCGAGTTGTTCTCGATGTTCTGGGCGTTTCAGATTATGGTGTATATAATGTGGTATGTGGATTTGTTTCCATGTTCGGTTTCTTAAATACATCAATGGCGAATGGCATCCAAAGATTTTACAATTATGAGTTAGGTAAAAATGGAGAAGATGCCGTCATAAAAGTATATAACACCGCTTTAATCATACAGTTTGTGTTAGCCGTTGGCATTGTGATATTAACTGAAACCATTGGTCTATGGTATGTTAACACAAAGATGGTAATCACTCCAGAGAGAATAGTGGCCGCAAATTGGGTATTCCAATTCTCAGTCCTATCATTAGTATTTGTCATTATGCAGATTCCGTATAGTGCCGCAATATTAGCATACGAAAGGATGGACTACTATGCAGTAGTAAGTATAATAGATGCTGTTATGAAACTGGCAATTGTGATTATTTTGCCACACTTGTCTGGAGATAGCTTGATTTTTTATGGTCTGTTGATGATGGCCATTAGCATTATTGACTTCATATTGTATTTTGTATACTGTCATAAAAAATTTAATCGTCTCAGGTTTGAAAGAATTTTTGACAAATCCTTATTTAAATCTATGCTGGGTTTCTCTGGCTGGAATTTGTTTGGGTCGTTTGCGTATGTCGTAAAAGGTCAAGGAGTCAACATATTAATAAACAGCTTTTTTGGCACCGTCGTTAATGCAGCTAATGGCATAGCCACACAAATATCCTCGGCAATTCAGACATTTGCAGCAAATATTGTACTTGCGTTCAAACCACAACTAACACAGTCATATGCAATGGGAGATTATAGGCGTGCAGAGGCCCTAATGTTTAGTATGTCTAAAATAGCGTACACATTGATGTGTATAATCGCAATTCCCATAATGGTTGCAATGGATTTTATATTAACATTGTGGTTGAGCTCAGACATTCCTGCATATACGCATAGCTTCGCAATTCTCACGATAGTTGCGACGCTGATAGGTATTTTAAATACGCCTGTTACACAGATGATTCACGCTTCTGGTCAGATGAAGAAATACCAACTAGCTACTAGTATTGTCATATGTAGCATATTACCGATATCTTGGTTGTTTCTCAAACTTGGCTATGGAGCAACGAGTGTATTTTTTATTACAATTATCATAATGGTTATTAACCAAGTAGTCTGTTTGCAGGTCCTTCATTCAATATTCAAGTTTAGTGTCACAAAATATATTAAAGAGGTTGTTATCCCATGCATCATAATAACAATCATTCCGCTATTTGTTGTATCATCTACAAGTAATGCCATTGGGTCTTCATCTATTTGGAACTTTATAGCTGTGACTATTGTAAATCTACTTGTTGTGGGAATATTATTCTATCTAACACTGAATAGTGCTGAAAAACAAATTTTTAAATCGTATATAGTTAAAATTAAAAACAAAATATGTTAAAGAGATTAGTTTTCGCTCTGTTATCGCTTAGAGCAAAAAAAAGAGTTCGAGCAAATGCAACAATCTGTGGAAGTGGACATAAATACTCCACAAAGTCAAACGTAGTATTAAGAGGTGGAGCTACAAAAAAAAATGTAGTACTGCAAGATCATTGTTGGTGTGAGGGACAAATATATATTGAAGGTGATGGTCATGTTGAGATGCATCCATACTCAAAAATTGGATCTACAACTAGAATTTTATGCGTAAATAAGGTTGTTATTGGAGCATATACTGCGATAGCGGACGACACAACAATATGCGACAATAATAACCACCCTATCAGCCCTTCATTTAGAAAGCAAATGCGCCTAACCCCAGTAGGTGATGATATGAGAATGTGGAAGCATTCAGCCAACGCGCCAATAATAATTGGAGAAAATTGTTGGATTGGAACAAATGTCCGCATTTGTAAAGGCGTAACTATTGGTGACAATTCAGTAATTGCAGCATGTTCAGTAGTTACCAAAGATGTTCCTGCCAATTGCATTGTGGCTGGAAATCCAGCCAAGATTGTAAAAACCGACATTGATAAGATATAAATCTGTTGGAGATTATATAAAATTCGAGAACCAATCATATGCTTATTTATGAATAAACGAATAATCTCCACTATAATCATACTCCTTCTACTGTTTGCTGCATTTGTTAGCATCAACAGCCCACAGCTCAACAGTATTGCTTTGTATGTTGCCATACCATTAGCCTTTGGATTGAGCATTATACAATATGGGAATCCATTGTCTAATAACAGATATATGCAATGGCTAATTGTGCTTTATTGTTGGATTGGGATTACATATTTTGGTGCCTACAATCAGGTCGTGGCTTTGTCTCAAATGAAACAGATACTTGGTGTTGTTCTGTTATCTTCCGTTATGGCTAATGTGTCCAAAAATCGAAAGGTGATTCCATGGCTATATGTGGTATTCATTTGCCTATTTATGTCTGCTGCCAATTACGCCCAGACGAATCTGGTGAATGTTATTGGTGAGGATGAACGTGCAACAGATGATGTGTTAAATGCCAATACTTTGGCATATTACGCATTCTATTTCAGTTGTGCTGTTTATGCATTGGGGGAATGTGTCAATAGTGCAAGATTGAAAAAGGTGATGCGTTATATGTTTTTTAGTGTGATCTTTATCTCCGTGTGGATAGCGCTCATCACGGCATCCCGTCAAGTATTAGTGATACAAGTTCCTCTTTTCTGTGTCCTTTTATACATTAGATATGGATTAAAGAAAGGTAGATGGTTATTTTTCTTTATTATCGGAGCAGTATCGGCTTGGTTGTTAAGTACAAATACTATGGAAGCCATTTTTGAAGGAACACTACTCCAAGAGAGATATGAACTGGAATTGGAAGACGATGAACGAACACTTGTATTAAGAGAAGCTATTGATGTAGGCAATAGCCATCCGATTACAGGAGTCGGTCCTGGAAATTTTGTATTGCAATCAAGGTATCATGTATTTTCGCATTGTACATACACGGAATTATATGCTAATAGTGGATTTATAGCATCCCTTATATTCATATTGGTTATTGCATATTTCATCATAAAGCAATTTAATCGGTATCGTAAGAGTAAAGATACTATGTATCTATTCTTTATGGCCTTTGGGGTCTTCTTTGCCATAGACAATTTTGTTTATGTATTCTATGCACAATTGTGGCTAATGGCTTTCTTCGTCCTTGTTGCTAGCCATAGTGAAACATATTATCGCTTGCAACAACAAATTAGAACTTCACAAAATAATAAGCATGAGAGTAATTAAATTGGTTTGTCTGGTTTCATACTATTGTTTTGCACGATTTCTCCCAACTAGTTATACCCCGATCGTAGGAAAACCGTCAAAATGGATTAGATATCAATTATGTCGTAACATTTTTGCCAAATGTGGCAAGAATGTAAATGTGGAGAGAGGAGCATTCTTTGGTAGTGGTAGTCTTATAGAGATTGGAGACAACTCTGGCATAGGAGTAAATTGCCATCTACCGTCTAATACAAAAATTGGTAATAATGTTATGATGGCCCCCAATTGCTACATCTTAAACATGAATCACGCTTTTGATAGGACAGATATTCCCATGTGTCAACAAGGTTCTACCCCCCCCCTTACAACAATCATTGAAGATGATGTTTGGCAGAGTAGTTAAGCGAGGTTCCGTCGTTGCGGCAGGGTGTGTATTATGTAAAGATTTTCCAGAGTATTCTATTGTGGGAGGGAATCCATCTCGGTTTATTAAAAGCCGATTATAGAAAGTAGGTCATTCAATAGGCGTTGAACTTGAAAGAATATAAGTGTATTAAAATTCGATAAGTGATTATATGAAGATAGGTATTATTACTGGAGGCAACTTTCAAGCAAAAAAGGGGTTATTCAATTCCGTGCATTGCAGAGCTAAGGAATTAATGCAACATCCAAATGTTGATGTAGATATCTATTTTGTAGAAGAATATCCTTCTTTGTTGTTTAAATTGATTTTTAAAGCATTTAGACCAAATGCAACATTGGATGAGACCGTTGACGCTAAGGAGGTTATCTACAAAGGAGTGAAATATCACATTTTAAGGACTCCTAAATTAATAATAGATTATATACTATCTGTTAAACTGCACTTTTCTACCACGATTTCAAAAATTATAGAACGTAAAAAAATGTCGCATTTTAGAGAATACGACATAATTATAGCACAATCAACCACCGGAGCCCATCTTGCCAAATTAGTTCATCATAAGTACCACATTCCATATATAGCAGTATGGCATGGTTCGGATATAAACTACACTCCATTAGAAAGTAAATATAAATTCAAAGAGGTTAGTTCATATATACGCAATGCAGCCTATAATGTATATGTAAGTAATGCATTGAAAAATACAGCTGAGAAGTTGTTTGGTATCCATAAAAGCTGCGTAATTTATAACGGCGTCCAAGATATTTTTATGGTACGCCCTAACAAGGAGCAGATTTGCAAAACATACAATTGCGAGAAACGAACTATTGTTGCATTCGTTGGAGGATTATTAGAAGTGAAAAATATCGAAGTCCTAGCTCCAGTGTTTAAGGAAATTAATTCTAAAATTAGTAATTGCCAATTTTGGATTATCGGTGATGGAAAGTTAAGACATTCATTACTAAGCTCATTGAACGATGTAAATGTCGACTATAAGTTTTGGGGGAATGTGGAACAAAATAAAATGGCTGACTTGTATAACTGTATAGACTTACTGGTATTGCCAAGCAAGAATGAGGGACTACCATTAGTTGTATTGGAAGCTATGGCTTGTGGATGCAAGGTCGTTACATCTGATGTGGGTGGTATTTCCGAAGTGTTGCCAGCGGAGTATGTTGTTCCACTAAACCAATCATTCGTTCAGAATTTCTCACAAAGATGTATAGAAACATTAATTGAGAATAACGAACAGTTTAGCCTGTCTAAAGATTTTTCTTGGGACACCATATCCAAACAAGAATACGAGCTTATTAAAGGTATTCTCAATAATCATTGATAGTCTTTGGAAATTTAAACATTAATAAAAATAAAACAATGAAAGCATGTTTTATGGGCTTGGGATATATTGGACTCCCAACTGCCATCATCGCCGCCAAGCACGGCATCCAAATCCACGGTGTTGACATCAATCCCAAAGTGGTAGAAAAAACGAATGCAGGGCAATTGCACATAATTGAGCCGGGTATGCAAGAGCTACTCGAAGAGGTAGTTAAGAATGGACAACTCAGGGCAGATGTAAAGCCAGTAGAGAGCGATGCATATTTTATGGTTGTTCCTACTCCTTTCAAAGGCGACCATCAGCCCGACACATCGTATGTTGAGGCTGCTACTCGTGCTGTATTACCACTGCTGAAAGAGGGCGACCTCTATGTTATCGAGTCAACCTCTCCCGTGGGAACAACCGAGGCAATGGCAGAGATTATCTTTGCTGAGCGCTCTGAACTTAAAGATAAAATCTACATCGCCTATTGCCCTGAGCGCGTACTGCCAGGTAATGTTATTTATGAGTTGGTACATAATGACCGAGTTATTGGAGGTCTTAATCCCGAATCGACAGAGAAGGCCATTGCTTTTTATTCGCAGTTTGTAACCGGACAGTTGCACAAGACAAACTGTCGCACCGCAGAGATGTGTAAGCTTACTGAGAACTCCTCTCGTGATGTACAGATTGCCTTTGCTAACGAGTTGTCATTCATTTGTGACAAAGCAGGCATTAATGTATGGGAGTTGATTAATCTTGCTAACAAACACCCCCGTGTGAACATCTTGTGGCCAGGTTGCGGTGTGGGTGGTCACTGCATTGCAGTAGACCCATATTTCATTACTGCCGAGTTCCCGATGGAGTCGCGTATGATCGGTCAGGCTCGTCAGATTAACAATTACAAAGCATTTTGGTGTGCAGAGAAAATACAGAACGAAATGCTCAAATTTGAGTTGGAAAATGGTCGCAAACCTGTGGTTGCCATGATGGGACTTGCATTTAAGCCAGACATTGATGACTTGCGCGAGTCGCCCGCAAAACAGATTGTTGCCAAAGTAATGCAGAGCTGCAATAACGCAAATATCTTGATTGTTGAGCCCAATGTAGAAGAGCACAATGTTTATAAATTGACTCCATACAAGGAGGCTTTCGATAAGGCTGATATTGTAGTATATCTTGTTGCTCACTCGCTATTCAAAGAGTTGCCCAAAGATTCCAACAAGGTTATACTTGATTTCTGTGGTGTGAATAAAGGCTTCTAATACTAACCTCTAACCACTATATCAATGAAAAAAGTAATGTTGGTCTTCGGAACACGCCCCGAAGCAATAAAGATGGCTCCACTGGTTAAGGAGTTCCAAAAGCACCCCGAACAGTTCAAAACAATAGTATGTGTAACAGGTCAGCACAGAGAAATGCTCGACCAAGTGCTCAATTTGTTCGAGATAACTCCAGATTATGACCTAAACATTATGAAGCAAGGTCAGGACCTCTACGATGTTACTGCTCGTGTGTTGGTCGGTATGCGTGATGTGTTGAAGGAGGCACAACCCGATGCGGTACTAGTGCATGGAGACACCACCACCTCGACTGCTGCTGCTCTTGCAGCCTTCTATCAGCAAATTCCCGTAGGTCATGTGGAGGCTGGCTTACGTACTCATAACATTTATAGTCCATGGCCAGAGGAGATGAACAGACTGATTACTGGACGTATTGCCACATATCACTTCTCGCCTACGCCTCTTAGTAAAGAAAATCTTTTGAAAGAGAATGTTGCTGAAACTGCAATTACTGTTACTGGTAATACGGTTATTGATGCACTCTATATGGTGGTTGACAAAATCAAAACAAACTCAACCTTGTCTGATGAGTTAGCGGCTTTGTTAAAGACCGCAGGCTATGATATATCTCGCTTGGCAAACGGCAAGAAATTGGTACTGATCACGGGACACCGTAGGGAGAATTTTGGCGATGGCTTCATCAATATGTGTACAGCCATTAAAGACTTGACACAAAAGTATCCTGATGTGGATTTTGTATATCCTATGCACCTTAATCCCAATGTGCGTAAGCCTATCCACGAAGTTTTTGGCGAAGATCTGTCAAATCTCAGCAATATGTTCTTCATTGAGCCTTTGGAGTATTTGTCGTTTGTCTACTTGATGGAACAGTCGACCATTGTACTTACAGATAGTGGTGGCATTCAGGAGGAGGCACCAGGTCTTGGCAAACCTGTATTGGTAATGCGAGACACGACCGAGCGCCCCGAGGCATTGGAGGCAGGAACTGTTAAGTTGGTAGGAACCAACTATGATAAGATAGTCTGTGAGGTTTCTCATCTCCTTGATGATGCCGAATATTACAATACAATGAGTCAGGCTGTTAACCCCTATGGCGACGGTTTGGCGTGTGGTAGAATTACAAGTACACTGTATTAAATATGAAGATTTGTCATATAACATCTGCTCATAATAGATATGATGCTCGAATTTTCAAACGCGAGTGTATATCTCTTGCTAAAGAGCCATCAAATGAAGTGGTTTTAGTCTGTTGTGATGGGAAACATTATGAAATTAAGGACGGGATTCAGATAGTAAGTTACACCTCTACGAAATTATCAAAAAAAGAACGATTTCGGCTGCTATTCTCAAATAAAGCGTTGGTAAATTATTTACTTACCATAAACGCAGATGTTTATCAATTTCATGATATAGAACTTATTGAAGTAGGTCGTAAGTTGTCAAAAAAAGGAAAATGTGTAGTTTTTGACAGTCATGAAAATTGGCCCGGATACATTGCAGAACTTGTTGCTAAACCTTATTCTTGGTGCTATAAATTTGTAGTGCAACTTATTGAATTTTATTATAGAAGAATTCTTCATAACTTTTCTGCGATTTATTCGGTGTCACCAAATATGGTAAATGATTTACAAAGGCTTACTTCTACACCGGTATTTTTTGTTCCGAATTATCCCTTCTCATATGACATAACTCCTATGTTATTCCGGGACAAGAAAAATAAATTTATTTATCAAGGGACTGTGTATGGAATAAGCAATCAAGAAACCATAGTAAATGCATTACAGAAGATTGACGATGAGGTGTCATATAATGTTGTTGGATTAGTGTCTGAACAGTTAAAATCTAAAATGCAACAGTTAGACCGTCGCAAATCGGTTGAATTCACTAGTTGGGTATCCCCCATAGAACTAGAACAAATAATGAATGAGTGCCTTGCAGGCATTGTTGTACTAGATTACTCACCAGTTTGCTGCGGTAAAGAAGGTCAATTAGGTTCGAACAAGATATTTGAATATATGAAGATGGGCTTACCTGTGATCTGTACAGATTTTGACCTATGGCAGTCAATGATTATTAGCAAATATAAATGTGGTATCGCAATTCCTCCTCAAGATGAAGATAGAATGATAGAAGCCATCAACTTCTTCTTGTCACATAAAGAGGAGGCGTTTGAAATGGGAAAAAGAGGACAACAAGCAGTTGTTAAAGAGTTCTGTTGGGAACTATTCGAGCAAGAGTTTGTTGTCAGATATAATACAATAACCAACAATGGCAAATAATGTGGAGATATTACACCTCCCTAAACACACCGATCCTCGCGGTAATCTTTCGTTTGCTGAAAATTTCAGACAGATTCCTTTTGTAATAAAGCGAGCTTACTGGATTTATGATGTTCCTGGTGGCGAAAGTCGAGGTGGACATGCTTACAAGGAAAATGAGGAGTTTATCATTGCTCTATCGGGGAGTTTTGATGTAATTTTAGATGATGGCGTAGAGAAAAAACGCTATTCACTTAATCGATCCTATTACGGTCTTTATGTTCCCAAGGGCGTTTGGCGGGAGATGGATAATTTTTCAACTAATTCGTTAGCCCTAATTCTTTCTTCCACATTCTATAACGAAGAAGATTACATCCGTAATTACAGTGATTATAAAACCTGGTTGCAGTATGAGAGGTAAAACAACAAAGGTCGATGAGTGCTACATTGTAGAACTAGACAAACATCATAGTGATTGTAAAGGCAATATTACTGTCGTTGAGAATGGTATAACTGTTCCTTTCAACACTGAGCGCGTGTATTATTTGTACGATATTCCTGGAGGTGAGTCGCGTGGTGCCCATGCTCATAAAGAGTTGTATCAGCTTGTAGTGGCTGCAAGTGGCAGTTTTGATGTGGTACTTGATGATGGCACTAATCAAAAGCGTTTTACGCTTAATCGTCCTTATCAGGGATTGTTGGTAGTACCTGGAATGTGGCGAGACTTAGAAAATTTCTCTTCTGGGTCAGTGTGTCTTGTACTGGCATCAATGGTCTATTCAGAAGCTGATTACATTCGGGATTATGATGATTTTTTGAAATTTAAATTGGAATAAAACTTTTATTACGAATTGGATATGCAGAAGTATTTTGTTGTTTTAGGTGGAAACAAATTATTATGGGGACAGGTGTGCCATCTTCAAGAGTTAGGTTACAAGGTAATCGTTATTGCATGGAATGACGACCCTGATATAAAAGGTGATTTATTTATTCAAATGGATGTAAAAGATTCAGTTGGAATAATCGCCAAATTGAAGGAATTGGGGCTTTCTGGGAAAGTTGGAGGTGCTGTGTCTAGTATAGACTTAGCTGCACCAACTGTTAATGCCATAAACAAATGGTGTGGCAATAAGACTATGCCTGAGAAATTCGACAAAGTACTTTCTAAAAACGAAATGAGAGATGCATGGATGAAAGCTGGTATTTTTAATCGCATCTCTAAAACTGATGATGAGATTTCGTTTGATGAAATTTTTACGCTTGCACAACAAATGAAGCTCATTTGCAAGCCTGATGTGGCTGCAAGCTCTAGAGGTATAACAATTCTTGAACAAGGCAGAACAAGAGAGGAACTTGAAGAGGCTATCAAAAAGGCAAAGGAAATATCGTTCAATGGGAAATGTCTTATTGAGGAGTTTGTTGAGGGTGAGGAATTTACCGTCGATATGTTAGGAGATGCTTACGGTAATGTTAATTGCTACGGAAGCTCCATACAGCACCATTCATTGTATGCTCTGAATAATCATGTTACAGTTATTCATCATTGGAATTCACGCAAATATGATGATGCAACATGGGAGCGTATAGCCAATTTTGGCATACAGTGCTATAAAGCTTTAGGATTGCATAGTATGTTTGGCCATCTTGAAATTATAATGAAGCCAGATGGTTCTTTTACGCCAGTTGAAATAGGTGCTCGTTCAAGTGGCTTTATTTGTAGTCATACAGTATGGAAAGCGTCTGGGCACGATTATCTGGGAGATTATATTAGAGTGTTGCAAGGTGAGAGTATCGAACCTGGAAACTACATGAATGGCGAAAATGCATCTATGTGGTTTGGGTATGATATTCCATCAAATTCCCACTCTGTACAAGCTACGGATATTACGGAATTCCTTGATCCCCATATAACCGTACTCTATGAGAATCATGAAGGCTTGAAGGTGAATGAGGATTATGGAGATTACATCAACGATGGTGACAGAGATAAATTTGGCTACGCAATTTTATGTGGTCCTCGAGATGTGTTAACATACGAGAGTGTTCAGGAAGCAAATGAAAAATTTCTTGATAAATTTTTGGGGAGGAATTAGCTATGCAAGTTAAATTTCTTGATTTACAGAAAATTACTGCCAAGTATGCAGATCAGATGCATGAGGCAGTATTGAGGGTTGTGGATTCTGGTTGGTATCTACAAGGACATGAGAATGAGCGTTTTGAGGCTAATTACTCTAAATATATTGGATCAAAACACACCATTGGTTGCGCTAATGGTTTGGATGCGCTCATCTGGATTTTCCGCGCCTACATCGAAATGGGTGTCATGAAACCGGGTGATGAGGTTATCGTCCCAGCAAACACATATATCGCTACCATTTTGGCGATTACTGAAAATGGCCTTAAACCAATGCTGGTTGAACCCAAACTCTCTACATACCAAATTGATGATGACCTTATTGAGCAAGCTATTACTCCTCGCACAAAGGCAATCTGTATTGTTCACCTTTATGGTCAGTGTGCATACACCGAAAAGATTGGTGAGTTGTGCCAAAAATATAATCTTAAATTAGTTGAGGATAATGCGCAGGCACATGGTTGCCTTTACAAAGGTCGCAAAACTGGCTCACTAGGCGATGCTGCAGGTCATTCGTTCTATCCCGGCAAGAACCTTGGTGCGTTTGGTGATGCAGGTGCAGTAACAACCGATGATGATAAGTTGGCTGCTACTGTGCGTGCCTTAGCAAACTATGGTTCTCAGAAGAAATATATATTCAAATATACAGGACGCAATAGTCGTTTAGATGAGATTCAAGCAGCGATATTGGATGTCAAGCTGGCGAACTTGGACGAGGATGTGACGTTGCGTCAGGAGGTGGCAAAACGCTATTGCTCGGAGATTTCCAATCGGAAGATTGTGTTGCCTCATATCACAGATTGGAAAGCTCACGCATTCCACTTGTTTCCTATCCGCTGTGCCGAGCGTGATAGGTTGCAGAAGTTCCTGGCAGACAACGGCATTCAGACAATTATCCACTATCCAATTGCTCCACACCAGCAGGAGTGTTACAAGGAGATGAATGGGATGTCGTTACCCGTTACCGAACAGATTCACAACGAGGAGTTGAGTTTGCCTATCAGCCCTGTGATGACTGCTGAAGAGGTAGGGTACGTTATTGAAATCATAAACAAGTTTTAATAAGGTTATTTATGGGTTCGAAGAATACCATCTGGTTTGTCAATAAGGATGCTGCTCCTATTGATGTGTATGCAACGCATTTGAGAACAGTAAAACAAGCTCAATATTTTCAGCAGCAAGGCTATGATGTTAAATTAGTTTGTTCTGCTAATGTGCATAATAAGGATATAAACTATGTGGATAACGGGTGGTATGTTGAGCAGATTCATGATGGGATTCCTTTTGTTTTTGTAAAATCACTTAAATATGGCAATAGTAGTATAAAAAGAATATTGGCATATATACTATTCTCCTTAAATGTAAATAGGTTATGCAGAAAAATAAAGTCGCCAAATATCATAGTTCATACATCTCGAATACCATTTGATTATCCCATCTATCTGTTAGCAAAACGCAAAAAGGCAAGATATATCCTTGATATTACCGATCTTTGGCCTATGGAATTTGAACATATGGGATTTTTATCTTCTAGTAGCCTAATACTCAAGTTCTTTTATATGATTGAGAAGTTATTATATGGGAAAGCTGACCATGTAGTAATGTCAATGGAGGGATGTCAACAATATATTAAAGAACATAAATGGGATTTGGATAGTGGTGGGCCGATTGATTTGAGCAGAATACACTATGTTAACAATGGAATTGATGTGAATGAGTTCCAGTTCAATGCAAACAAGTTTAAATTGCAAGATGCTGATTTGGATGACGACTCAATTCGAAAGGTGGTATATTTAGGAAGTATTAGGTTGGCAAACAATCTAGAACAACTTATAAATGCCGCAAAGTACTTACTACCATATCCCGACATAAAAGTGTTGATATATGGAGATGGCCCTGAAAGAAATGTACTTGAAGAAAGGTGCCGAGCAGAGAAAATCTATAATGTGATTTTTAAAGAGAAATGGATAGAACCGCATTTTGTCCCATATGTTTTATCTAAAGCCTCCGTCAATATACTTAATTACGCTAAAGGTTGGGCTCCTTATGGTGGTAGTATGAATAAAATGATGCAGTCATTTGCTGCAGAGAGACCCATTGTATGCAATGCTGGTATGCAATTTAGCCCAATCAGAGATAACGAGTTAGGAATAGATTGTGCTTTTGGTAATGATGTAGAGTATGCAGATGCTATTCGCAAAATGGCGTATTTGACAGAAAATGAAAAACAAGAGTTGTCATATAGATGTAAACGAGTTGCACAAGAGTTTCATATTCCTAATCTAAACAAGAAATTCCAGTCATTTTGTGACATTCCCGTATTATAACAAACTACAAAGTAGATAAATCTAAATATATATGGATAGGTTGTCTAATACACTCTTTTCTGTACTAAAAATAGCACTATGGAGAGAACCTCTGAATGTGGATATTTTTTATTCATTTTCCGAAGATGAGTGGCAGCAATTTTACAAGTTATCAGCCCAACAAGGTGTATTGGCAATTATCTACGATGTCGTATCTGGGCTTCCTGAAAGATATCAACCCCCACGTAATATCAAATTACGCTGGGCTTTAGGGGTGGAAAATATTGAGAAACGTTACAATGTTCAACTTGCAGGAGCAAATAAATTGTGTGATATATGGGATGCATCAGGAATCAGAACAGTAGTTCTCAAGGGATTCTCATTGAGTAAATATTATCCAGTGCCTGAGCATCGTGAATGTGGCGACTTTGATTGTTATCTATTGGATGGCAGGTATGAGGATGGTAATGTTTTGGCCGAACAGAATGGAGCGAAAGTAAATCGCGAGTGGTATAAGCACTCACAGATTTATTTTCGAGGCATGATGGCTGAGAATCACAATTTTTTGGTTACTACGCGCGAAGGAAAGTCGGCAAAAGAACTAAATACAATCTTGGTAGATAAATTGGGAGACGATTTACATCCTATTAAGAACACAAAAATCTTGTTACCATCACCAATATTTACTGCACTTTTTATAACATATCATTCTTTCAGCCATTTTATTAGCGAAGGAATAACCATTCGCCACCTATGCGATTGGGCGTGTTTTATGAAAGCAGAGCAAAATAATTTTGACTGGAATTATTTTTATGAACTATGTAAACAATTTAAGTTTGACAGATTTGTTGATGCGTCAAATGAAATAATTACCAAGTTCCTAAATGTAGAACTTCCCAATAAAAGCATTATCTGCAATAGTCCATATACCCAACAAGTATTAGATGACATCTTTTATGGGAATTCAAAAGTCTTTAATAGTAATACGGGAAAGTGGCACAAAAGAATAAAACTTATCACCAACATATTTTCATATAGATGGAAGCATCAAGACATTGCAGGAAGTAGCAGTCTAAATTATTTCTTGTCTCTTGTATCTGGCTTTCTGTTTAGAAAGGAGAAGCACTAACCAAAAATTAATAGTTAAATATGAAAGGTATTGTATTAGCAGGAGGTAGTGGTACTAGATTGTACCCTATCACAAAGGGCGTTAGTAAGCAATTGCTTCCTATTTACGACAAACCAATGATTTACTATCCAATATCTACCTTGATGTTGGCTGGTATTAGGGATATTTTAATTATTTCAACCCCACACGACTTACCAGGATTCAAGCGTCTGCTCGGTGATGGCTCGAATTATGGTGTGCATTTCGAATATGCAGAGCAGCCTTCGCCCGATGGTTTGGCACAGGCATTTATACTCGGAGAAGAATTTATTGGTAATGACTGTGCTTGTTTAGTTTTAGGAGACAATATTTTCTATGGACAGGGTTTTACTGATATGCTCAAAGAGGCTGTGAATAACGCAGAAAAACTAAATAAAGCTACAGTATTTGGTTATTGGGTTCCAGACCCAGAACGCTTTGGCGTTGCTGAGTTTGATACAGATGGCAATGTTATTAGTATTGAAGAAAAACCTCAAGAACCTAAAAGTAATTATGCTGTTGTGGGGCTCTATTTCTATCCCAACAAAGTAGTAGAGGTGGCAAAAAATATTAAACCTTCTGCTCGTGGTGAATTAGAGATTACTACTGTTAATGAACAATTTAGGCAAAATCATGAATTGAAATTGCAGATTATGGGTCGTGGATTTGCGTGGCTGGATACGGGTACTCAAGAGAGTCTCTTCGATGCTTCGAGGTTTGTGGAAGTCATTGAAACTCGTCAGGGAACCCAGGTATCTTGTTTAGAGGAGATTGCTTGGAATAAAGGTTGGTTATCTGATGAGGATATGATCCGTCTAGCAGAGCCTATGAAAAAAAATGCCTATGGTCAATATATGATTAATCTTGTTAAGAATGCGCGTCGTTAAAACGGATATTGAAGGTGTGCTTATTTTAGAACCTTATGTATTAGGAGACGTAAGGGGATACTTTATGGAGAGTTTTACAGAGCGTGATTTTGAAGCACTAACGGGGTTGAAAGTACACTTTGTACAGGACAACGAGAGCCTCTCTAAAAAAGGTGTTTTACGTGGCCTGCACTTCCAAAAAGAACCCTATGTTCAAGCAAAATTGGTGCGCGCGGTTTGTGGCAGAGTATTAGATGTTGCTGTGGATATACGACCTCAAAGTTCGACCTTTGGCAAATATGTAATGACTGAGTTGAGTGGAGAGAATCATCGCCAACTCTTCATACCCAAGGGTTTCGCACATGGTTATGCGGTGCTGGAAGATAATACCATTTTTCAATATAAGTGTGATCAGTACTACCATCCTGAGGCGGAGGGCGGCATCGCATGGAATGACCCGTATATAGGAATTGATTGGGGCCTTGAAGAAGGAAACATCATACTATCAGAAAAAGACAGACTTAATCCAGTATTGTCAACTGTTGTACATAACTTATAATCATAATACAATGCATTGTATCCTTGTGACAGGTGCTAATGGACAGCTCGGCAACGAGATGCGTATTGTTGCTCAGCAGAGCAACGACCGCTATATCTTCACCGATGTAAATGATGTGGAGGGTGTTGAAACTACCCATCTCGACATTACTGATTTGGAGGCAGTGCGTAAGATGGTTGCCGACAATGGCGTTAATGTTATTGTGAACTGCGCAGCATATACCAATGTTGATAAGGCGGAAGAGGATGTGGCTATGGCAACTATTCTTAATGCTCAGGCTCCCGACAATTTAGCAATCTCTATGAAGGAGGTTGATGGTCTGCTGATACATATCTCTACCGACTATGTATTTGGTGGCGATCCCTGTAATACCCCCTGCAAGGAGGACCAGCAAGGTACTCCTACGGGCGCGTATGGTATGTCTAAGTTGCTTGGCGAGCAGTCTATCCAATCGCATGGTGGAGAGTATGTTATCATCCGTACCGCATGGCTCTACTCGGAGTTTGGCAAGAACTTCTGCAAAACGATGATGAACCTCACGGCTACCAAGCCGTATCTAAAGGTTGTTTTCGACCAAGTTGGAACACCCACATATGCTCTCGACTTAGCTAAGGCTATTGCAGTCGTTATTGAAAAGTTCGATGGCACGCAGACAGGTGTTTATCACTACTCCAACGAGGGTGTTTGCTCGTGGTTTGACTTTACAAAGATGATTGCAGAGTATAACGGCACTACGAAGTGTGATGTGCAACCATGCCATAGCGACGAGTTCCCCAGCCCCGTTAGGCGTCCCGCTTACTCGGTGCTCGATAAAACAAAAATCAAAGAGGTGTTTGGTGTCGTAGTTCCCTATTGGACCGATTCTCTTAAAAAATGTATTTCTAACCTTAAAACAAAGTAAACTATTATGTCAAAACGTAATATCGTCATTACAGGTGGTGCAGGCTTTATCGGCTCACACGTTGTGCGCCTGTTCGTTAATAAGTACCCCGAGTACAATATCATCAACCTCGATAAGCTCACCTATGCAGGTAACCTTGCCAACCTCAAGGATATTGAGGATAAACCCAACTACAAGTTCGTTAAGATGGATATCTGCGACTTCGAGGCATTCTATCAGTTGATGCAGGATGAGAAGATTGACGGTATCATACACCTTGCTGCTGAGAGCCATGTGGACCGCTCAATCAAAGACCCATTCACCTTTGCACGCACAAATGTCATGGGCACATTGTCGCTCTTGCAGGCGGCAAAATTGTATTGGGAGAGCCTTCCAGAAAAGTATGAAGGTAAGCGCTTCTATCATATCTCTACCGACGAGGTATATGGTGCTCTTGCGATGAACCACCCTGAGGGTATTGAGCCTCCTTTTAAGACCGTAGCATCATCTGAGGGACACAAGGCCTATGGCGATGAGTTTTTCTACGAGACCACAAAGTATAACCCACACAGCCCCTATTCGGCAGCAAAGGCTTCGTCAGACCACTTTGTACGTGCCTACCACGACACCTACGGTATGCCTACAATTGTTACCAACTGCTCGAATAACTATGGTCCTTATCAGTTCCCCGAGAAGCTGATACCACTATTTATCAACAATATACGTCATCGTAAGCCGCTACCCGTATATGGTAAGGGCGAGAATGTTCGTGACTGGTTGTATGTTGAAGACCACGCACGAGCTATCGACCTTATTTTCCACGAGGGTAAGGTAGCCGAGACATACAATATTGGAGGTTTCAACGAGTGGAAGAACATAGACCTTATCAAGGTTATGATCAAGACTGTTGATCGCATTTTGGGCAATCCTGAGGGCGCATCGCTCGACCTTATCACCTATGTCACCGACCGTCTGGGACACGATGCACGCTATGCTATCGACTCCACCAAGCTACAGAAGGAGCTCGGCTGGGAGCCATCATTACAGTTTGAGGAAGGCATCGAGAAGACCGTACGTTGGTACTTGGAGAATCAGGAGTGGATGGACAACATCACCTCAGGCGAGTACGAGAAGTACTACGACGAGATGTACACGGGGCGATAGATAGATATATCTGCTATTAATACAAGAAAGTCCGTCTTGCAATGGCGCAAGACGGACTATTTTGTTGTTATACTGCAACCTATCGCGTTACTCTTGAGATTGATGTTACACCATACTTATGTGGATTCGACAGTCCGCCAAGAATAGACTCCAAAGCGTCGTAGTGGACATGGCCGTGAATGTTGTGCTCGACAATCCACGTCTCAGCATCTGCGGAGTAGTACAACACGCCGACATGGGTTCCGTAGTTGCGTGTACCCTGCTTTTGAGCCGCATAGAAAAACTCCAACATATAGGGGCTGGTAGTATAGTACATATTTACCACATAGTACCTTCCAACAACTAACTTAGATATGTCAAGGTACTCCTTAACATAGTCTGAAGCTTGCCTGTGCATATTTAGAACGGCAGAAAACCGCTTCTCTGCGCTAATCTGCGAAAGATCTGGAATCTTCACATTCATATAGCCGTTAATAACAGATGGGTAGTAATATGGAATCTGGTAAGCATGTCCCTGTGAGTAGTACCCCACCTTCTGCAAACGTCCGTTGACATGCGCCGCACACTGGTCCGTGAATCTTCCGTATCTATCCCTACCACCCCACTTTACCGTCACATTCTTGTATTGCTTAGTGGAAACAGCCTCTTCTGTAGACCTCTCAGCCGATAGGCCAAGAGAGTCTGCATGCTCTGCAGTCGGTCTGTTGCTTGCAATATATAGCGAATCAATCCTCGGGTTATCTCTATCCGTAGTGTTGAGATATATAAGCAGAGTTGTGTTAGAGCCCTCTGCACCACGATTTTGACGTGTCGAGTCTGCCAATACCCTACTTCTATATGACTCAACAACCGTAGCATCTTGCATGTTGCTCGCTCCCGACACCTCCTGCGCCGAGGCCACAGAGACAATATCCAGCACGCTGTTACCACCCACAATGAGTATCATCACAAAAGCGGAAAGAGGCATCAATATTTTCTTCATCTCTCTTATCTAAGTTTATGTTGTTAGCAAGGGCGTCATATCACCACAACAGCCCCAGTTTGGATAACGAATTACAAATATACGAAAATTTAGGCAATAATATAGTTGTTAACCCAATACAAGATAAAAAGAATAACCACTTTTGAAAGTGGTTATTCTTTTTATATCCCTGGGTCAACATCTATATCATTACCTATTATTTAGTTCTTCCGTGATTTCGGCGGAAGGTAGTATTGCGTTGCAAGATGTATCATCTGGTGATTGATGGTGATGCGTGCAAAGATGGGTGCATTGCCTTCGGCGTTTGGCTTGCCCTTCTGCATAATAAAGAGAATCGAGAATGCACTTTTATCCATAGGTGCAATAGCTTATGTTATGTTCGTTTTTCTTGCTTATTGCACAGTGTTGCAGACTCTCTTAAAACAATGCAACACAATGTAGCAAAGCATTTTATGTACCGCAAACATAACATCACACTTTGGAACACGCAAGCGTTTTGGCAAAAAGTCGTAACCTTTTTTGAAGAATGCAAAAGTTGGTCACGCTTGGCTCTCTTCGTTTGGGATTGGATTTGTTGAGCGAGGAGAATTGCATCGGATTTCACTTGATTTTATCGGATTGCAAAGTGCGTAACCCGCAGAATTTGGCTGTAAATAAAAATTTTACTATCTTTGTGTTAATTAGTAAAAAGAAAATCTATGATACCTAAATTTGACGATTTCTTTCTTCCATGCCTTAAATGCCTAAGTGATGGCAAAACCTATACGCAAGAGCTATTGCGCGCATATGTGGTCGACTATTTCAAATTGTCCGAAGAGGATGCCAATGCATTAATTAAAAGCGGAAAGAAAACGATGGTTTCCGATAGAGTGTCGTGGACCGTATCATATTTTTTACAAGCCGGACTTATTGATGCACCAAGGAGAGGTAACTATATAATCAACGACTTCGGTAAAAAGTTTCTAACGGAGCACAAAGGAGGTTTTGATAAAACTGATTTGTTACAAATCCCTTCTTTTGCATCTTTTGCAACAAGAAGAACAGATAAACCAACAGCCGAAGTAAAGCCTAAAACTAATTCGAATTGTCAAGTTGACGAAAGTACACCAACCGACCTGATTGACGATGCTTTTAGGCAAATAAATAGCGCTCTCGCAAAAGATCTACTAACAAAGATATTGGAAATGTCTCCGTCGTTCTTTGAGAAGTTGGTTGTTGAATTGCTTGTAAAAATGGGATATGGCGGTAGCTTTGAAGACGCAGCAAGTGTAACCCAATACTCCCATGACGAGGGTATAGATGGAGTTATCAAAGAGGATAAATTAGGTTTAGATACTATCTATATTCAAGCAAAGCGTTGGGA
>JAEIGA010002570.1_pt1 | contig 28939 bp, 15 predicted proteins | sample 9270691 | NCBI WGS metagenome assembly JAEIGA01 (sample SAMN17057246, study PRJNA624740) | gut metagenome | biome: biome; isolation source: fecal sample | host: Bos grunniens | place: China: Xizang | collected 2019
ACAGCCTCACCGTTTGGAATTCCAAGTGTGAGAGTAGAACCGTCAAACATAACTGTGATAGAACCGACAGTTGTGTTGAGAGTGTTTGTAACCTGAACAATCTCAGATGTGTTGTTGTGAGTAACTGTCATCTGTCCAACTGATGGATCGAGTGTAAGATATGCCTCAACTGTTCTGTTCGGCATTTCACTCATCACAAGGTTCTTATATCCCTTGTAGCCATCACCTGCTTCTGATCTGCGAGCATCACGGAAACAACCGCAGAGAATGCTCTGGCTGCCTGATACTGCCTTCACAGGTCCATAGTTGGTTCGGCCTGCACCACCGTTGTCATAGAGTGGATAGTATTTAGTTGCAGTCATGATTGCACCATCAGCATGACATGGAAGAAGTTTCTTACCAACCGTATTGATATCTGCATTGATTTTCTTCACCCAGTCATACATCTGAGTTCTGTTACCTTCAAGGTCTATAAGGCTCTCCCAAGTTGTACCTGATGGAGTCCAGTAGCAGAAGTATGAGATACCCTTGGAACCTACAGCGATGTTAGACCATACTGACCAACGCTGCTCCTCCTCGTTAGGATAACGTGAAGAAGGACACTCGCAACCCTGAGTGATCACCCAGAACGGCATTCTCTTCTCCAATGTCTTTGATCTGACCATATCAAGGTTAGAGTAGTACATTCCGCTGATAAGATCACTATTCTTCACAAGGCCATAGAAGTCATATGACAATGACTTTGTCTTTACCTTCTTAAGATACTGGTCAATGTAGTCTTCATACTCGCCCTGAAGCTGTGTTGCTGCATTAGCATACTGTGGGAAGAGATTGATATATGCCTCCTTATCTGGCAGTGCATAATTATAGAGGTCAACGAATCTTGCGAGGTCGTCATATCTGCTCATACCTGGCTCATCGGCAACATGCTCTCCAACATATGTATTTGAGTCGCCGAAATTCTCCTTGATGAGCTGGATGCGGGTAGCCTCATCCGGAGCCCACACATTACCAAGGTACTTCATATCAAGTTGAGCACAGATGTCATGGATTCTCTTGTTCTCCTCGATAGAACAGTTAAGTGAGTGACCAAAGTAGTTCACAACGTTGAAGCCGGCATCCTTCATCTCCTGATATCTTGCCAGTGTAAGTTCATCGTTATATGTGCCATCAGGGTTAGTATATGACCATGGCTCAACTGTGTACCAATACGAGATCGGGAACTCACCAAGCTTAAATACGTCATAGTCTGTATCATCTGGCTCAGTACCGATACCATTGTCCTCGAACGGAGTCTCCTCCGGTACAATTTCAATTGTCACCTCGCCTATAGTGATATTACCGCCATAGTAGTCAGAAATGCCATTAACCTTAGGGTTAGACTTCTCGAAACCGATAACATCGCCCTTATAAAGATAGTACTCCTGCTCAACCTCAAACCATGTCGGATAGTGCAAGTAATCGCTTGAACTTGTAAATGTATAGTTCTCTATCCATTCCGGCAGGAGCTGGCCAGCTTCATCAAGATTGAACTGATGCTGGTTCTTCTCGTTGATAGCAGTTCCGTTACGATAGAGGTAAATACCGAGTACGGCATTAACTCCACGACTTACATTGTCACCGATTGTTGTCGCATGCGCAGAAACCTTTGCTCTGACAATACATCTTGTCGGCTTGTCTGCAGACAGTTTATCAGAATTGATTGGAGGCGTCTTCATAAGAACCTTACCAGCTGCAGTACCGCTCTCACCCAAACGTACAGTACCAAAACCAGGGTTGACTGTACGGGTTGGTTTTTTGTCAGTACCGATTGTTACAGACCAGCCTTCCAATGAACCTGCATACTTATTGAAGTATGAAGGGGTATTCTTTGCATTGGTTTGATCATCAGTCATACCATGATAGAAGACACCGAGCATTGTGTTGAATCCCTGCTCTGAGAATGGCATATCAATGAGTGGAGTTCCGTTTGCCAACTTATCAGCCCATGCCTGATAACGTGCAGCACTTGCCTGCTTCTTATAGTTGCCGTCAGAGTGGGATGAGCTGGTGATGAACTCAGGAACTGCAGCCACAGAGATATTCATCATGTCAGCATTGAACATCATGTCATCAAAGCCTTCATAGAATATCTCATTTGCAGAAAGAACGTGAGGAACATCTGTTGTCATAGGAACAAGCTCAGACCATGCACAGCCACCACGTGTAGAATATACCTGATATGAAGCACCATCCTTGTAACATCTGAACTCAGTGTTTTCATCGTTTGTGAACGTCACAGGCTCATCAAGTGTCTGAACACGGAAGTAATAAGTCTTTCCTGGTTCGAGCCATCCGAATGACATAGAAGTCGGAAGTAATAAGTTCTCTCCACCTTTCTTTCCTAACCATGATGAGTTGCTGATACCACCACCGAAGTCAACCTGTGAACTGAACGGAACCTCATCATAAAGAAGTGTTGCCTTATCTTCAGCATAGAGCTGAATACGATAGCCACGCATGGCTCTTTCGCTTACAGACGCATCCTTTGCTGCCAATGACCACTTCTTAGTGATTTCATTGTAAGAAATACTGTTCTCAACACCGATTGCAACGTCATCCCATCCAGCACAGATGAATCTTGTACCTGTGTTGTATGTAACCTGCATTACGTTACCTGTTGTGAACTCCACCTCAGGAGACTTTGTCGAAGTGAGCACCTTGCCGTTCTCAACTTTTGCAATAGCAACAGTATGGGTCGAATTGTGAGCGAAGTCACCACCGATTACGATTGAAGACTGAACTGCATTCCACTCTGTAGCATCCATGATCTGTGGTTCTGTAGCGCCGTCAAGATATACAGCATACTGAGTTATACCCTCTACAGTAGGAACCAGCACGCGTGCATCCACGAAGTATGGCCATACTGTAGGTGTAGCGATTGTGCGGGCAGGAAGCTCAACTGGAGACATGTTAAGGAGTGTGGCACGCTCAACTACATTGTCGAGAACATAGTGCTTCTTGAAGAGAGCTACACCCTTGTTGTCTCTGATCTCGATGTTGAAGTTGGTGTAAACTCCTGTAGGAACAGGAACGTTGAACTCAACGAGGTCACCGTCAACATCTGAATTGTAGTGGATTGTGAGAGTCTCAGTATACACATCAGGAACTACCTCGATCTCTACATCTTTGAATCCGTCTGCCTTTGTTGCAGGAGCTGGAGTTGCAGGAGCTGATAAATTTTCAGCAACCATCGCAGTCTCACCAAGCTTTGTGAGGTCGATAGGGAACTCACCTGTGAACTTGGTGTCAACCATAGAGAGTACGAAAGAACCCTGGTAAGGCATGTTCTTCACAGGGAAGCGCATTACACCACCCACCTGCTTGAACGACATCTGTGAAGATGCCTCAGCAAATGTAGCCACCATTGGAACGTTGCTTGACTCTCTCTCCCATGTCCATTCTGTAGGAAGGAAATACTTGAAAGTTGTTCCGTCAAGAGATGTGTTCTCTGTGCCGTTAGCCGCAAATGCAGGGAATGCAGCTACTGTGGTGATCTCAGCAGCCTCAGGGATGCTACCCTTAAACTCTGCTTTCCAGTCACCATTTCCTTTTAAAAGAGTGAAGTCATAGAATTTTCCGTCTGTTGCAAGAACTGAGATGACATCACCAGCCTGCCAAGAGAACTCACCTGTCTGTGAGTCAATTGCAGCCTTAGTGTCTTCAGCACCCATTTCCGCAGAAAGGGTAACAGACTTCATCGGCTGACCGCCCATATCTGAAGGATCAGTCAACTCAGCCTGCTGGCATCCGAAAAGGATACCAGCGAGGGCCAAGATTGAAAGTTTAATGTTTTTCATTAGTATTAATTACTTTGATTATTCACCGAAATTAGGATTTGAATTTTCACCTGAAGCAGCAAGGATTGCTGACTCTACCTCAACTTCAATGAGCTCCAATGCTGGAGTTGTATATACGCTGTTCATAATGATTTTTTTTATAAATTGATCTGATACTTAGAATTCAAGTAATGCCGCATCACCCTCTGGAATACCGAGAGTAAGCTTTGCTCCGTCAAATGAAACAACCACACCGCCGACTACTGTACTCAATGTATTGGATACCTGAACAGTCTCAGTGGTGTTGTTGTGAGTAATGGTGATTTCACTTACCGATGGATCCAAAGTGAGATATGCATCGACATTTCTGTCTGGCATCTGGCTCATTACGAGAGTCTTATAACCCTTGTAATTTTCACCGTTCTCGGACACGCGGGCATCACGGAAGCAACCGCAAAGGATGGACTGACTTCCTGTAACCTCCTTGACTGGACCATAATTCGTTCTTCCTGTTCCACCATTATCAAACAATGGATAGTACAGAGTTGCTGTCATGATCGCACCATCAGAGTGACATGGGAGAAGTTTCTTTCCGATTGTCTTGATGTCTGCATTGAGTCTCTGGACAATGTAGTAGAAATCAGTCTTGTTACCCTCAAGGTCAATCATGTATGGAGTATCATGGAACTCATTACTTGATGGTGTCCAATAGCAGAAGTATGAAATACCCTTGGAACCGAGAGCGATTGCTGCCCATACGCTCCATCTCTCCTGCTTTTCAGTAGGAAGGAGATTTTCATTCACCTTACCTGCCTGTGTAATCATCCAGTATGGCATTCTTCTAGCCAATGTCTTGGATCTTACAAGGTCCATATTGGTGAAGAAGTTGTCTCCAATTCCATTCTTAAAGAACGGATAATAGTCAAATGAAAGTGCCTTGGTAGGTACCTTTTCAAGATACTGATCGATGTGCTGCTCGTATGTCGATGTACCGAGGCTGTTAGGCTTTGCATACATCGGATAGAGATTGACATATACATCCTTTTCTGGGATTGCCTCAAGGAATGCCTTTGTGTACTTTCCTAGCTCATCGAACTTTGCAGCACTTGGCTCATCACTGATACAGTGTCCCAAATAGTACTGAGAAGATGCAAGCTGTGACTTGATCTCAGGAATATTATCAATATTTCCTTCTTCAGGGCACATACCCATGAAGTTCAGACCAATTTCTTCACAGATGCCAAGGATTCTCTTCTGCTCAGCGATCGAGTAATTCAATTCGTGACCGTAATAAATTGTGGTATTGATACCGGCATCCTTCATTTCCTGATAACGCTGCTTTGTGAGCTCATCATTATATGTACCATCAGGATTAGTATATGCCCATGGCTCTACTGTGTACCAATGCGAAACCGGGAACTCACCAAGACCATATACATCGTAGTTGGTCTCGTCAGGCTCAGTACCTACACCGCTGTCATCGAATGTAGGCTCCTCGATTTTGCTGAAATCAGCTTCAACCTTGATTTCACCGATAACAATGAATCCGTACTCCTTAGTCTGATTTGCGTCAGAACCAGAACCTGTGATCTTCTCGAATGTGATGACGTCACCCTTTCTGAGGTACATCTTACACTCAAGCTCATAGTAGCGCTGATAGTGGATGTAATTATCTGACTTATAGTCCTTTGTATTGTTCTCAACAAGTCTATCCTCTACCTCAGCCCACTCCTGTGGATATGTCTGTGAGACATCAAGGATTGCTTTTGCATCAGGAGTTCTTGTGTTGTATACATGCAGGATGCGTGAAACGCGCGCTCTGTTCTGAGTCATATAAGCAACCTTCACAGTCACCTTACACTCTGTAGCTCTGTCGCTCAACAAGTTTTCAGTAAGAGGAGGTGTGCTGAGTGTAGAACCGCCGTGGCTTGTGATATCCTGACCCATTGCAATAGCACCGAAGATAGGAAAAAGGTTTCTCTCAACCTTAGAGGTATTGACCTGCCAGCCTGCAAGGTCACCTGCGTTATTGTTCAGCACATTGTATGCACCGCCGACAAACGAACCGTCATACCAGCCGAGATAGTCGGCACGGAAGAACTTGTTGAATGTGTGAGTAGTCCACTTGCGGTCACTTTCAGCCTTCTGAAGGAATGCCGGATATCCTGCTGGAGTATCGAGGATGTATGAATCCCAGCCCTGACGCTTGGTTGTCTCCATATCCGGATTGACAGCAGCAGCCCAGTTCATATAGTCAGAACCCAACATCACGCTGTCAAAGCCCTGATAAAGCACTTCATTGGATGCTTTAACGTGCTCAGGGTCAGTAGATACCTTCACGAGCTCAGACCAAGCTGAACCTCCACGAGCAGATGAGATAGGATATGGATATGGCTTGTCTGTATTGCCCTCAGCAATGTAGTCACCATCTTCAAATGCAATTTCCTTCACACCGTCGATTGTCTTCACGCGGAAATAGTAGTCCTTTCCTGGCTCGAGATAACCGAATGTCAATGCTGTAGGAGTGAGGATGTTTCCACCGTTGATTCTACCCATTGCAGCTGCATCATAGAATGCATTCTGGTGAACTGAGTGACCATCAAATGGAATCATATCATAGATGACAGTTGTCTTGTCATCTGCGAGGAGCTGAACTTCGTAACCACGAGTCTGGTGGAGCTTGCGGCCCTGCTCATCAAGATCAGGATAGTTTGCTGCCTGTACTGGTGTCCACTTGCCGTTCAGGAACTTAGGGCCGTTGTCGATTGCAACATCATCCCAACCAACTGAAACGAACTGAGTACCAGTGTTAGTTGTGAGCTGGCGGACGTCAGCTGTTGTGAACTCTGCTGCTGCAGACTTGGTGGTTGTGAGGATCACGCCATTATAAACCTTGGCAACAGCCACAGTGTGAGTAGAGTTGTGTGCGAAATCGCCACCGAATGATACAGTAGCCTTTCCGCTAACCATCTCAACATCCTTGATCACTGGCTCTTCTGCGCCGTCAACATAAACTGCATACTGGTCACCCTCTTCAGCTGTAGGAATCACAACACGTGCATCCACGAAGTAAGGCCATACAACAGGAGCTGCCATGCTGCGTGCAGGGAACTCAACTGGTGACATGAGAAGAAGAGTTGCACGCTCAACAACATTGTCAAGTACATAGTTCTTCTCGAAAAGTGCATCACCGTTCTCATCAAGGATCTCAAGCTTGAAGTTGTTGTAAACTCCAGTTGGAACAGGGATATTGATGTCAACGTTGTCACCGTCGATAGCAGAAGAGTAATGGATAGTCATTGTCTCTGTATATACCTCTGCCTCAGCTGGTGCAGGCTCCTCAGTACCTGGTTCTTCTGTTCCAGGCTCCTCTGTACCAGGCTCCTCAGTACCAGGCTCCTCAGTACCAGGCTCCTCAGGAACTACTGGGAGTCCAGAATCAGCTACCATGGCAGCCTCACCAAGGTTTGTGATATCTACAGGGAACTCACCAGTGATTCTGATACCGGTCATAGTGAGCTTGAATGTACCCTTTGCAGGCATGTTGATCACAGGGAAGCGCATTACACCACCCACCTGCTTGAATGACATGCTTGTTGCAGCCTCGCCGAATGCAGCAACCATAGGAACGTTGCTTGCATCCTTCTTCCATGTCCACTCAGTAGGAAGGACATAATTGAGAGTGTTCTCAGTGAGAACTGTGTTCTCTGTACCGCTTGCTACAAATGATGGATATGTAGCTACAGTAGTGATCTCAGCTGTCTCAGGAATAGAACCTCTGAACACAGCCTTCCAGTTGCCTTCACCCTCCTTGAGAGTGAAATCATAGAACTTACCGTCAGTTGCAAGAACTGAGATAACGTCTCCACTCTGCCATGAGAACTGACCTGTCTCAGAATCAAGTGAAGCTTTAGTGTCAACACCTGTAACCTCAGTCGAGATTGTGACACTTTTCATCTGCTGACCACCAACCTCGTTGGGATCAAGCAACTCAGCCTGCTGGCATCCGAAAAGGACACCAGCGAGGGCCAAGATTGAAAGCTTAAGTTTTCTCATTTATATAATTGAATTGTTAGAACTCAATAAGAGCAGCCTCACCCTCCGGCATGCTTACGATGAGCTTAGTGCCATCGAATGATACTGTGATGCCACCAACAGTCGCGTTGAGTGAGTTGTTCACCTGAAGCGTCTCGCTAGTGTGGATGTGAGTTACTGTAATCTCTGTTACAGATGGATCGAGTGTGAGCCATGCCTCTGCATCTCTACATGGCATCTGGCTTACAGTCATCACCTTGTAACCCTTGTAGTTATCTCCGTTCTCAGATACTCTTGCATCACGGAAACAGCCCAGTCCGATAGATGTATTTCCAGAAACAGCCTTTACAGGACCGTAGTTAGTTCTACCAAGACCATCGTTATCATACAAAGGATAGTATGTAGGATGAGTCAAGATGATACCATCAGCGTGACATGGAAGGAGTTTCTTACCGATTGTTTCGATATCAGAGTTGATCTGTTTGATCCAATAATATCTGTCAGTCTTTTCTCCATCTCTGTGAATCATTGCCACATCAGCATCTGGATCTTCCTCACTTGACCATGGATCCCAGTAGCAGAAGTATGAAACTCCCTTAGAACCTGCCGCAAGCATTGACCATACATTCCAGCGCTCCTCCTTCTCAGATGGCATTCTGGTGTTCTTACCCACCTTACCTGCCTGAGTGATCATCCAGAATGGCTTTCTCACAGCAAGACTCTTAGAACGAACTAAGTCAAGGTTAGTATAATAAGTAGATCCGAGAGACTGTGGCTCGGCGTTTAATGCGTAGTAGTCAAACGATATAGACTTAGTCGGAACCTTTGCAATATACTGCTCAATGTGCTCAGAATAAGTACTTGTACCGATCTGCTGAGTCGAAGCATAGTAAGGGAAGAGATTAATATACACTTCTTTCTCAGGGAAAGCTGCGAGATAATCTTCCGTAAACTGACCAAGATCATCAAACTTAGAGGCAGATGGCTCATCTGCAATATACTCTCCGAGATAATAAGGAGAATCAGCAAGATACTCTCTAACTGCGTCAATTCGCTGCTGGCTGAGGTATACATCCTCACCACCAAGGCTAATCTGACCGATGAACTTCATACCGAGCTCACCAGCGATATTCATGATTCGCTTATTTTCAGCAGGTGACTGATTAACCTCACCATTGTGAAGCACAACATTGATACCTGTTGCAGCCATCTCAGCATAAAGCTCTCTTGTCTTTGCATCATCGAAGTTGTGTGCATAATCAGGAATTGTCCACCAGTAAGAGATTGGAATTTCACCGAGGCCAAACACATCATAATCAGTGTCGTCGGGTTCAGTTCCAACTCCGTTATCCTCGAACACAGCTGAATCATCATCTCCTGCGACAACCTCAATCTTCACATCACCGAGCACAAGCATTCCCTTGTTATCGTTATTCTGAATCTTTGTAAGTGACAATCTTTCACCATTCTTAAGAGTCATCTCACAAGAAAGCTCGAAATAATGCTGATAGTGAACATAATTGTTTTCATCTGGATGATGAGCAACTACCCATTCATTCCACTCATCCGGACACTGAACGCTAGCACTCAAACCAACAGACTCTCCAACTTCAGCACCTTCCTCAGAAATACGCTGCAACTGAACGTTTACAGGAGCACCATAGCGTCGATTATCGTCATGATAGATATTTGTACTTGAATAAGCAGCATTAACTGTAATAATACACTTTGTTCCAGTTTCGCCATTCAATTTGTCTGAATTCAGGGCTGGAGTATAAAGGCTGACACCATTACCGCTACTTCCAGACTGTCCCATACGGATTGCTCCAAAAATAGGATATACTGTTCGGCTATCCTTTTCGCTCACAATTGTCCAATCCTTCAAACTTCCAGCATCTTCATTGAAGGTTGACTTACCAGAACCGTGTTGTGGATTAAGACCAAGATAATAAGATCTCATTGTCTGTGAGAACGCCTGAGCATTCCATTTTGTCTGAGACTTCGGATTCTGGAGGAATGTTGGGAAGTTGGTCTGGTGTGCACCCTTATAATAATCGTCCCACGCCTGACGCTTAGTATCATCAAGATCAGGAACTACACCAGGAGCCCAGTTCATATAGTCATTAGCAACCTGAACATCGTCAAATCCCTCGTAAAGAATCTCATTTGCAGACGCAACATGTGCGGCATCTGTTGAAAGTTTCACGAGTTCAGACCATGCAGAGCCACCATTTTCAGAAAGGAGTGTGTATGGATATGGCTGATCAGTACTTCCTTCTGGAAGATAATTACCGTTAGTTTGATTAAATACTACAGGTGCATCAAGAGTCTTGACACGGAAATAATAATCCTGACCAGGCTCAAGGTAACCGAATGACAATGCTGTAGGGATAAGGATATTCTGACCATCAACCTTACCAAGCCATGATGAATCCGAGAATGGTCCAGTAAATGCAGAATGGCCATCGAATGGAATAAGGTCATATATTGGATTAACGAGGTCGTTTGCAGCGAAAAGCTGAACCTGATAACCTCTTCTCTGGTGAATCTTGAGTGACTCACCATTATATGTATATTCAGGGATAGTATTCTTTGCAACCGCAGTCCACTTGCCGTTAACATACTTAGGAGCCCATGACGCAGCAACATCGTCCCAACCAACTGATACAAACTTAGTACCTGTGTTCTGAGTAAGCTGGAACACATCTGCAGTCTTGAACTCAACCTCAGCTGACTTTGTCGAAGTGAGAACAACACCATTTGCAACCTTGGCAATAGCCACAGTGTGTGTTGAGTTATGAGCAAAATCGCCACCACAAACCACTGTAGCCTTGCCGTTAACCATCTCAATGTCCTTGATTACAGGCTCACCGCCATCAACGAATACTGCATACTGAGTCTCGCCCTCGGCAACGCTTGGAAGCACTACACGTGCATCAACGAAGTAAGGCCATACTTCAGCAGGAGCAGCAATATTACGGGCAGGGAGCTCTATTGCAGACATATTCAGGAGAGTTGCGCGCTCAACCTTGTTCTCCTTTACGTATTTCTTCTCGAAAAGAACTGCGCCCTTGTCATCCTTCACCTGGAGGTAGAAGTTTGTATATGTTCCGGTAGGAACTGGTACGTTGAACTCTACGAGGTCACCGTCAACTTCTGAATTATAGGTGATTGTGAGGGTCTCAGTGTAAACGTCAGGAAGAACCTCGATCACAACATCCTTGAAGCCGTCAGCCTTTGTTGCAGGTGCAGTACCGGCAACCATCGCAGCCTCACCAAGGTTAGTGATGTCGATAGGGAACTCACCTGTGAACTGAGTATTTGACATTGTGATGACAAGAGAACCCATTGCAGGCATGTTCTTCACTGGGAAGCGCATAACGCCACCAACCTGCTTGAATGAGATATAGCCGGCAGCCTCATCGAAAGCGGCAACCATAGGGACGTTGCTTGACTCTCTCTCCCATGTCCACTCTGTAGGAAGTACATAGTTGAGAGTTGTTCCATCGAGAATTGTGTTGTCAGCACCATTTGCTACGAATGAAGGATAAGTAGCGACAGTTGTAATCTGAGCAGCCTCAGGAATGCTACCCTTGAATTCTGCTCTATAGTTTCCTTCACCTTCTGTGAGTGTGAAGTCATAGAACTTACCGTCAGTTGCAAGAACTGAGATAACGTCACCGTTCTGCCAAGAGAACTGACCTGTCTCAGAATCGATTGCGGCCTTTGTGTCATCGCCATCAACCTCTGTCGAGATTGTGACTGTCTTCATCGGCTGACCACCAACCTCGTTGGGATCAAGCAACTCTGGCTGCTGGCATCCGAAAAGGAGACCAGCAAGGCCTAAGAGGATTAAATAACTTTTTTTCATAATTTGTATTTGAGGTATTGTAAATTAAAACTCAAGGAAAGCAGCCTCGCCTTCAGGAATGCTGAGAGTAAGTTTTGCGCCGTCAAACTTGACAGCAATATCACCGACTGTGGTATTGAGAGTATTTGTCAATTCAACAGTCTGCGATGTATGGATGTGTGTGATGGTTACCTTAGAAACTGAAGAATCTATTGTGAGATATGCATCAGCATTTCTTGTCGGCATCTGGCTCACCACAAGCGCCTTATAGCCTTTGAAGTTATCACCGTTCTCAGATCTTCTTGCATCACGGAAGCAGCCGCAAGCAATTGAGGTGCTACCAGATACATTCTTGATAGGGCCATAATTTGTTCGACCAGCGCCATTATTATCATACAAAGGATAATACTTAGGAGCTGTGAGAATCATACCATCAGCATGACAGTACATGAGCTTGTTTCCTATTGTCTGGATGTCTGCATTCAGCTTCTGGATCCAGTAGTAAGCCTCTGTCTTTGTTCCGTCATGTCGGATCATATAGTCTTCAAATCCGCTTGCTGGAGTCCAGTAGCAGAAATAAGAAATTCCCTTTGAGCCTCCTGCGAGAGTTGCCCAAACTGTCCAACGCTCATCCTTCTCAGTTGGCATTCTGTTAATCGTCGGAACAGCTCCAGCCTGAGTGATCACCCAATATGGCATCCTTCTTACCAAAGTTCTTGATCTGACAAGGTCAAGATTTGTGTAGAAATCACCGCCTAATCCACCACCATTCAACAATCCATAATAATCATATGATAATGTTTTGGTTGGAATCTTATTGAGATACTGATTGATGTGCTCCTCATATGCCTTGACCTGATTTGGAGCGTTTGGAACACCCAATTTGTTGATGGATGTATACATCGGGTAAAGATTGATGTAAGCCTCCTCATCCGGGAACTCCGAAAGGTACTTTGTGACGGTTTGACTTAACTCATCAAAAGCATATGCGCTTGGCTCATCTCCGAAATATTCACCTATATATGTTGGAGATGATGAAAGATGCTCCTTAATCAAAGCAAACTTTTCATCAATTGTTGCTCCCCAGACATTTCCAATGAACTTCATACCAAGTTCACCGGCAATATCCATAATGCGCTTATTCTCTGCAACTGATGTATTCACCTCACCGTTGTATAAGACAACATTGATTCCAGATGCAGCCATGTCAGCATAGAGCTCTCTTGTCTTTGCATCGTCGTATCCGTGAGCATACTCAGGAACTGTCCACCAGAAGCTTATAGGCATCTTGCCAAGCTTGAATGCATCATAATCTGTGTCATCTGGCTCGGTACCGACACCGTCATCGTTAAAGCCGATTTCACGCATAACAAGGATGCTTGCTCTCTTTACTACATTTGACTTTGAGGTATAATCCTTTGTGAAGGTAGCCTGGCCTGCGCCATCATAGATGGTAAGATTGAAGTTATCGTAAACTCCTGGAGGTACAGGAAGGTTGATCTCAGCATTTGCAAGCGGAGCATCCGATACGTAATTGATCTTGACCTCAGATGCAGTTGTGCCTGCAACCATCTCTGTCTCACCGAGCTTTGTGATATCTATCGGGAAATTTCCTGTCACAGTCTTGTCGTGCATTGTTACGACAACACTTGCATTGGCCGGAAGGCTTGCAACAGGGAAACGGATCACTCCGCCCACATACATGAACTTAATCTCATCTGCACCCTGAGCGAAAGAAGCCACCATCGGAGCTGTTGCCTTGCCCTGTATGTGAGTTCTCTCAGCAGGGAGATTCAGAGTGAGTATATTATCAGTGAGTACCGTGTTAGCCTCGCCATGGCTGGCAATTGCAGGATAGACTGCAACTGTAGTCGGAAGAGCGCCACCTGGAATGAGACCCATGAACTCCGCCTTGTTCTGACCAGCACCACTGAGAAGTTTGAAGTCATAGAACTTGTTGTCCGTAGCAAGAACTGAAAGGACATCGTCGCTCTCCCAAAGGAACTTGCCTTCATTATTGATAGTAGCCTTTGTGTCGAAACCACCGATGTGCGCTGTAAGGGTAACGCTCGTTGCCGGTGCTATATTCTCATTTTCAGGTGTGAAAATCTCCTCCTTCTGGCATCCAAGGAAAAGACCTGCAAGAGATGTAATTATTAAAATGATTTTTTTCATAAGTCAATTAAGTTATTCGCCATACTCAAATGTTGCGTCCTCAGCTGAAGATGAATTAGATGGGAAAGAAAGATTCTTATCCATAAAATCGAACTTCTTCTGATAGTAAGACTTGATCTTCTCAACAACCTGGTCAACTGTCATTGTCTTTTCCTTATTCGCATCATAGTCGAACTGATAGTCAAGAGGCCAGATCTGATCATTGTACTCAACAGACGCCTTGATAAGAGCATACTGCCTGTCAATTTCCTCAAGAATAGACAGATACTTGTCTCTATTCTTCATCCAGCGCTCCCTGATTGCATAGTCATTTGCCGGATCATTGAGGATTCTGCTGTTCCAGACAGCGTTGATGTTATAATACTGAGCACTTCCACTATGGAATGAACGGAAGTCGAAATCCCATACCGGACCAGCGTGGATCTTCTGTCCGCGCTCCTTCCACATATATACTGACTTAGGATGTGTAGGCTCGCTTGTACCTGTGATCTCATATACAAACCAGTAATCGATGAATGAGTCAAGATCGATATACTGGAGATAGCCTTCTGTAGTTGATTCAGGGCTGAAAAGCGCCTTCTCAACATCGTAGATATGATTCTGGATCCATGTGAACTGTGCGTCATTCAACTCCTCCGGTTCCTTGAGCATGTATGGAAGAGGGAATGGAGCTATAGCCTCTGTCTTATATGGAGACTTGAACTTGAACGGCTCGTCAAAGTTCTTGTCGATCTCGAAAAGGTATCCACCTGTGATCGCTTCAGGATCAACATCTGTAGGCTCCATCTCAGTGATGTTTACTCGCTTCTCATCAATCTTGATCTGCTCGCATAGGTAATATGTACCCTGGAACACACCGTTGAGAACAACGTCAACATGCTGACCTCTTGGTGTCCAGTCAAGTCCGTCGCTTCTTCTTGCAATCTCAAAGCAGATAGAGTTTCTCAGATGAGACTTGTCAAGGTAGTTTGCAAGAAGCACCCAACGCTTGTGCTTAGGCATGCCGAGCACGCTCTCCTTGCTGTCAAGTTTGATTGCATAAGGCTTCTTAGGATAGCCCCAGGTAGTGTTGCCTCGACCTCTGATAGAAGCTTTTGTATACAATGCAGTATGCTCGCCGGCGTTAGTCATATAAATCTCTGTATCCGTCACCCAATCAACCTTATTCTTGATAGGAGCATCATTCATAGTATTGATATACACAACAGGAAGATCTGAGTATGAGATACTCACAGTGTAGGTATATTCACAGTTGCAAAGGTCTCTTACTACAAACTTCACCGGTCTTGTGAAATTAACAGGATCGAGAGGTTTGACCTCTTCACCGTTTACAAACACATTTCCTTCACTCACCTGGAAGTCAGGCTTGAGCGCTGTTACATCAGTTCCGTAAGGAAGACGTACAGTGATAAGGTCATTCTCAAGATTGTCAGCATATGAATCGCCGATTGAGAATGAAGTGAACTGAGGTTTGTCCGCAGTTCTCACCTTGAAGATTTCAGAAGAAATCTGGATTGCATTTCCTTTGCCGTCCTTTGTATTCAATACGAGTGCTGCGCCCTCAGAATAGTAGTCAGAGGCCTCAAGGTCTCTGAGCGTAGCCTTGTACTGACCTTCCTTGACATTGCCATTCGCATCTGTTACGGTCTCGATCTTGTCGAGTACATAGTTCTCTGATGCTGTTACATATGAGCGTGTAAGCTGCGGAAGCGCCATGTCGATTTCAAACATAGGGTTCTCGCCTGAGAGGTCGAGGTTAACTACCGCATTCGACGGATTTACTCTGAACATGAAGCTTGTTGAACCGCCCTTTGACAAAGTCACTGTCTGAGCAAGAACAACGATGCCTGTAGGATACTGCACGTCGAGGTTGAATGTGAACACTGAGCCATCTGCCATCGAGAGAGTGATCACACCTGAAAGAGGATCCATCACGATTGAAGAGATGCAGAGTCCTGGTGATGAAGAGTAAGGTGTCTTGATCGACTCTACCACAACCTCAGGATTTGACTCGTAGAAGCTTTCGATAACAAACAGTCCTTCTTCATTGACAACAACTCTGAGTGACAAGCCCTCTCCTGCGCTTGCGATAGGCTCGCCATCTGTGCTCAGAACGAGGTCATATGTCAGACCATTGTCATATGATATTTCCCAGTAGCCTTCGCTGTTGACTCTCAAGGCTGGTGTTCTACCATCCTTACCATCTTCACCGTCGACACCATCCTTACCGTTTTCACCATCCTCTCCATCTATACCATTATAAAGTACGATAGATGAGTCATCTGAGAATACGATGATCCAACCTGTCTTGGATTCATCCTCCAAAGGCTTCACTTCCTTGATGATCTTTCCATCATCATAAGCAGCCTGCAGAGCCTTGAGCTGCTCCTCGATGGAGTCAACTCGATCTTTGAGATCTGCAATGTCGCCCTGCATCTCCTTAATGTCGGAGCATGCAAAAAGGCAGAATGCCGAAACGATCAGTAAAAGTAATTTCTTCATAATTATAATATTGTATTGATTATCTTATCTTCATCAGTTCACCTAACTGATAGTCAAATTGCTCAGGCTTGTACTTTACATATCCGCTCCACGGATAGAAAGTCAGCTCACCGAAATAGACCTTACCTTTAATATAATATAGATCAACTCTCACAAACGGGAAGTCCTGCGAAAGGATCTCGGCCACCTTGCACATATCCTCGAGTCCTTCAGGGCGCGGCACCAGGCTGTCGTCAAACGTATCGCAGTCTGTGCTCACGTGGAGGTTGTTCCATTCAATATCATAGAAGTTTCTCTTATGTCCGATGTATCTGTCTATATCATATGCGATGCAGTACGGTTTTCCATTGAAGCAGAAGAACTTGTAGTCTGAAATTCCAGCTTCGGGATTTACCTCGTTCTCGAGATATTCCTCCACGATATAGCGTGATTCCTTGATAAGTGTATATGCCCACTCTCTTCCAGGATTAACATTCTTCTTGTCTTTCCAGCTTCTGAGGGTCTCGATCAACTGCGGCACATCAAGACTGCCTTTATCCCTGCATATGAAGATATTCTCACCACCACCGCCATCTGTTGTCTTGATGACAAACCTTTCAGGAAGTTCGGCAAAATTGATCTCCTCAGGGTCATTGCAGACACAGTATAGCTTGTTAAGGGCATTTTCCAGGCCCTTGGATGCCACATATCCCCTCACCTCGTACTTATCTACACAGATTCCCATCAGCTTGTCCCTGTGGTGAATCTTGTACCACTGGAGCTTTTCGGTGAACCTCTTCGGATCTGCCAGATTCAATTTAACACCCATCTTGATGCGATACTGCAACCTGAGCATTATGGAATCCGGCACGAAAGAAAGAAATTTCAATATGAGAAATCTCACCTTCTGGCTTCTGAATATCTTTTTATAATCCATTCTTCAATATTACATTTTTAAGGAAATCCTCTCTCTTGGCCGCCAGGTGATCCTTCCTGAAGCTGAAAGCATTCTGGAAATTAAGTTCAGCCTGCCTTGCGAGAGTCTCATCAGATGCTGCTATGCGCTTGATGCATTCAGTCAGCTCGATGATATTTCCGCTTTCATATAAACATTCCTCGGCCACAAGTTCCGGCATTCCTCCTATTCGGGAGCATATGACCGGCACTGCACAGCTCATTGCCTCGACCACAGACCTCGGAAGGCCTTCAGTGCGACTTGGCTGTATATATATGTCCATGTCTTCAAATCTCTCGAAGATCTGCTCGTGCGGCAGTCCTCCGACAAAATGCACACGTGATTCGACTCCGAACTTCTGTGCTACTGAGGTCAAGTAGGCAGCTGATCCGGCTCCAATCAAATAGTAATTTACATCAAAACCATCATTCAGCAGAGCAGGAATGGCTTCAATCACTTCCTCATGACCCTTATATCTCACGTCCACAGCTCCGATTGACATCAGATTGAGACGCTTCTGACCAGCGTTTGTCTTGATTGAGGCAAGTCTCCTCTCCAGGACAGCTGCATCATGTCTTTCTATCACCGCATCAGAAATCGCTACAGAAATACCCTTTGTAGGATATTTTGACTGAAGGTATTCCTCTGTAACATATATGACATAATCTGAATTCCAGATTGTCTTTCTGGTTCCAAGATGGCTTACTATCGCCATACCCTTGCCTTTAAGACTATGATACCACAGGATATCCCATGCATAAGCTATAACGACAGAGACAAACTTTTTATTATATTTTGCCGCATATTTCTGAGCAAGGTCACATACAGGGGATGGCACGAAACCAACCACTATGTCCGCATTTCTGACTTCCTCTGAAATAATACTCTTATTTTCTCTCCTGTCTAAAAATCTCGTACGTATTGTGTTCTCCTTATTGATCTTGCGGATTCCAACTCCGGTCAGATCAATCGGACGTCTGATCGAGACTGTATTGTAGACCGGAACACATATTCTTATGTCACCCAAAGTCTTGTACGCTTCAATATGCTCGTCCAGGATTCTATGATAATAGACCCCATCCACCTCTTCAAGGCAATAGTTGTCTGTAATCATCAACACCTTCATATACCTAAAATTTTGACACCAGCAGTCTCATCCTGACGTAGAAATCCGCCTTACGTGATCCCATTGTGTATCTCTTGTCCTTTATCAATCTCATCTTCTTCCTGAAGGAATGTCTGTAATCAGCCACCTTCCGTACTATTGCCTTCTCCTCAGGTCTGAAATGTGGTGAGAAGCATCTGAGCAGTTCCTGCGCCTGATACTCTCTTTCATGTACTTTCTTGGCAGAGGTGATGTTCTTCCATCTTCTCTTCCAGATGTCCTTTCTGCTTACCTTCTGGCCGATCTGGTTGTTCTCGTGCTGGCGGTAAAGCATGGACGGCTGGAAATCGTAGTGGACCGTACCCAGCAGCGTCGCCACCTGGAACACCCAGAAGTCATGGGCTATGAGCCTTTCCGGAAGTGCAGAGACGAGGAGATTTCTCAACTCGCTGCTCATCACCATTGTGCATCCCGGCGAGATATTTCTCATCATGCATGTGTACTTGTCGAAGACCTGTGCGTTACGGTGTATTCCACCGTATGTCTGTCCATCCTTGTAATAGTACACATTAGAACAGTACAGTTTCACCTTATCTTCGATTTTCTCCAATGCTGTTACAGCACGCTGCAGCTTGTCCTCCAGCCATATGTCGTCCTGGTCGCAGAACGCATAATAGTCGTATCCGGATGCGGTCGTGAGCAGATTCATGAAGCTGCGTGCAAAACCAAGATTCTCACCCTTGTACCACTTCAGCTTCCCCTCTTTCTGCCACCTTTCAAGCAGGCTGCAAGTCATATCGGAAGAGCCGTCATCCCTGACAAGAATATCCACTTCCACGCCCTTCTGGGCCATGATGGAAGCGATCTGTTCTTCGAGAAACCTCTCTCCGTTATATGTGGATATCAGTACACAAACCTTCATTTCGTCCTTTCTATTCCAGAGAGCGGAAAACATATTCACTCTCTTCATTGTAATCCTCCGTAAATATCGAATTGTACGGAATATATCTGTTGTAAGTCTTGTAGCCATGTAGAGAGCCTGTCTCCACCTTTGTCAGCTCGTATGTCCTTACAAATATCATCAGCAGAATCATGCAGCATGTCACAGCATGTTTCAGTGATTTCTTGTCTGCAGCAGTTATGGTGACTGCCTGTGTCATTGCTACGATCATCATCACTTCAAAGTAGTTGTAGAAGCGGAAGAAGATCGGCACCTTAAGTCTTAGCAACACCACCAGGATGTAGCAGATCAGATAAGGTATGAACGTCTTGGAACTCTCGTTCTCATCCTTCTGCAGCACTATGATCATCCAAAGCATCGGTATTGCTCGGCTCATCAGGAGCATCAGGATACCCACGATACTCAGGCTGGATTCACCATAGGTGTCGCTGGAGAGGTGTTCCATTGCCTTGTCTGCAGCCATTCCTTCCATCATAGCCATGCTTTCCACCAGGTCGTTGATGATGTCTCCGATAAAGAAGAAAACTCCCAGGAAGGCAACTGCAATGAAAGGCAGATATTTGTTTACCTTTATGTGTCGTATCAGCGGAAACAGAAAGGTTACAAATCCAAATGTATGAACCAGAGCAGCTGGCCATACTCTTAAGTAATACGACTTCAGGCTATTTTTAGTTATCAGCGCATCAAGTGCAAAGAGATAGAATGCTATCGCTATGCTCTCTCGCATCGCCTCGAAGCAGTAGTTCCACCATTGGAACATGAAGAAGAGCAGGATTCCCAGAAACGGCTTCGGAGAGTGTCTTCTTATGAACCAGAACACTACTATGTTGACTATCAGTGCCTGGATGATCTGCACGGTGTAGAATCCACATCCGACAGACTTGGCTATTGAATTGATGAATACCCATCCTATGTCTGCACCGTAGTTGTGGAAGAAACTGAAGTCTTCAAGATACGGGTAGACCGATTGATTGAATGACCTCATGTAGGCATTCGTATCCAGCCCGACTCTATACCTCAAGCCCGCCACGAGAATCAGTATGATGCAGGAAAATACGTAATACGCAAACCTGTACTTGGTTACTCCTCGTACGTCATATATGTAGAATAAAGCTATTAAATAGACTAATAATAATATATATATGAACATTATTTAGCTTGTTGTGACCAATATGTCGATTGGGCTATTGTGTTTACGTAATACTGTTCTTCCTCCGTCATATTCTCCGAGTCCACGTACCATGGCAGGTGGTGGATCTGATATCTGCCACCTGTCCTGAATGTTCTCTGCCATCTCGCTGCCTTTCCCTTGCAGAATGGACGGTAGAGGGCGAATGTCGTGTCAATCTCTGCCGCATATACATCATTTCCAACCGGGAAGTGCCAGAATCGCGCTTCATGTTTCAAGACCTTGTCCTTGTTCTTGAAGGTGTCCGGCAGATCGTCTATCTTCAGTCCGAAGCCAGCCTTCTGAGCCATCGGATACTTCTTCAGGATTCCTACGAACTTTGCCATGAAGTCGTCCGGACAGTCGTCCGTGATTCTCATATCTGAATCAGTATAGACGTAATATGACCTTATATATTCCTTGTATATGTCTGTCTGCCAGATGGATAGGTAACCGACATTCTTGTCAAGCCTGTAGACCTTGTACGGACAGCTGTCGTAGTAGTCCAAGAGAGGCTGGTAGTTTGACTTGTTGTCAATGATCCTGATATTGTGGTATCCCCTGCTTTCAAGTGATTCGATGAGCTGTTTGAGATAGTCCAGTCTGTTGTAGTTATTTATAATAATAGGTATATCCTTAGGGTTGTCGATCCTTATACCATATATATAATATAAGGTATGACTCGCCACCATACCGACACGCGACATGACCACACGCATGTAGTATCTGATACGCTCAGGTATGATTTTCTTCAATATACTCTTAACGGACATTTTTAAATATATATGTCAGGCGTTTTACAAAATGCTTCATGCCGGATGTGAAGACAAACAGGATTGAGCCAAGTATTGCAGTTGCAAGCACTGCATAAACAACTGCATGGCCTGTCCATGACAGCAATCCGTCAATTTCACCAGGCAATATCCACTGATATAGTCTTGATATGATCGGGAAGGCCACCAATGCCGGGATGAAATGCTTAATATAAAGGTATACGCAGTTCCAGATGCTTTCCTTGAATCCTTTTGCGTACAGCATATATTGTTTCCAACCGAAGATTACAACCAGCAGGCTTATGAACACACCGAACAGGACTCCGGATAAGCCCCACATTCTTCCGAAAATGATCGATAGGCCGATATTGAGTGCAGACTCCACAATCGGCGAGCCTATATCCTGGAACAGACCGTATGCGTTGATGAATGCGTCTGCTGTCAATCTGTTCAGGTTCAAGAACATGATCAGCACGAAAAGCAGGAGACAGGTATTGTCCAGCATCAATTCAGGACCCATCCATATCTTCATGAACGGCTGGGTGAAGGTGTAGGCACAGAAACATATCACGCTGGTGATGAGGAATCTTATCGAGAACAATTCCTCGAACACATGAAGTATTCTCTTCTTCTCTCCCCTTGCCACAAGGTTACCGACTCCGGCATTCATGCTGTTGAAGATTGCCATGATCAGTGATGTCACACCGGACATGATCAGCATATAGTTGCCGTAGATGGCAACGAGCTGAAGAGTTGCGATACTGTAGATTATGATCGGGCTTACCTTGGTCAGCACGATTCCTCCAATCTTGTGGAAGAACAGCTGCTTGGTCTTGATCCAAACATTCGGATGCTTCTTCAGCAGTTCCTTACCGCTGAGATCTGTTCCGGTGAGGTATGGATATGATTTCTTGACCGTCAATCTGAGATTTATGGCTGCAATCACTGCAAATATCACTTCCAGAGCCAACCACCAGATGTATCCGTTATCAGCAAACTTTATCAGTACGATCTGGAACAGAAGTTTCAGGAGCATGCAGGATTTGTATGAATACTGAATCTTGTATTCCTTCTGGTCTGCTGAAAGTACGATCTGCTTGTAGTTTACAAAATAGCTGAGGAGTGATGAGAACAGAAGTACCGCAAACGTTGCATAGCTGTACCAAGATGCAAGTTCCGCCTTCTCAAATATCAGAGGGAAGAATAGCAGAAGAACTGCACTTGCTGCTATGATGAAGAAAGCGATCCTTCTGTAAAGCCATCCCTGGAGGGCTACAATCTCATTTATCGCATTTCTATCCTTTTCGTATAACGGCTTGTACAATATATAACCAATGGCAGTGCCGATTCCCAGCTCTGCCAAGTTCAGGAATTGTAGGATACTGCTGATGGTGGTATTAAGTCCAAGAAGCTCCTCTCCAAGATATTCAATGAATACCTTTCTTGAAATGAACTGGAGGAAGAGATGGACAATGTAGAACACAAGGGCCACTACACTGTTCTTCGCACTCTTGGATGTCAATGAGTCTCCTGCCATTTAACGATTGGATTTAAATCCCGATTATAGTTTATGATCCGGATTATAGTTTATTGATGAACTTCTGGTATGCGTCCTTACCGAAAGTTATCCAGCCCACTGCAGCACAGCCGGCAAGGAAGGTGTAGAGAACCAACAGCTTGGCCTTGCTTGGTGATGACTTCCTGTTCGGTGTGATGACCGGCTCGATGATGACGAATACCGGCTTTGCTTCCTCAGCCTGGATTCTTGCGCCTTCGAGCTGTGTCGCCACCTGTGAATATACCTGATAAGCCAGGTCCATCTCCTGTTTGAGGGTACCTAATTCTGCCTGAGCACTGAGAAGTACCATATTTCTGTTAGCATCAGAGAACTTTGCATATTCCATTCTGGCAACATGGTACTCTTCCCTACGTTTTTCGTAGATCTTGGTGAGATTGACCACGTCCTGACGAGCCTTTGATGTGCGGTAGTCAGACATATACTTCTTGAGATTCTCTGTCACCGCCGTCATCACTGTGGCAACTACCTTCGGATCCTGAAGTTCCATGGAGATTGTCATCTTTCCTGTCTTCTTGTCCATCATGAAATGGATCTCCTTCGACAGGTACTTGGCCACCTTTCTTTCATCTCGTGGAAGATTTGTCGGATCAAGAGGTCCTTCCTCGGCCTCCACTTCTTCCTTGCCGAGTGACAGCACCCATCCAAGAAGCTTGAACGGCGACTGAAGGATATGACTCCACCATGCCTGCTTCTGATAGTTGAGCATGTAGTCACAGAATGTGGTCGTGATCACACTGTCTCTTCTGGTGAATGTAACCGGCAACTCCAGGAGATCTGTCACAAACGGTGTTGAGTGAATCACATCTGCATACATGTCGTGGCTGATTGCATCCACACTGTTGTTGAGGTTCACACCCATCATCGATGCGATGGAACTGATGCTTGAATTTGTCTTTGTCTGCATCTCAGGTGCGATGATTACACCTGTCTTGTAGTTCTTTGGAAGGCTGAATCCAACGACCAGTGCTAAAACGATTCCAACCGCACACCATTTGAAGATGGTTGTGCGGTTAGTCCATAATTTCACGATAAGTTCCAGTATTTCGTTTGCTGGATCTTCCTGTATCTTGTTATTTAGTTCTGTCATATTCAATCCGTTATCAACTATTTTATGATGTTGTAGACTGTAGCGAGCATTGTCGCAATTGATGACGATGTTGTCGCGATGTTCAGGATAGAGTTGAGCGACTCGTTGTTCTCAGGTTTGACTGGAACCACAATCTCCGATCCCGGCTTGATCACATGCTTGCTGTTCTTTCGGGCTTTGGCGACATTACCGTTCATATGGATGACATAGGTCTGGTTCTTCTTTGAACGGTGTCCATAACCTCCGGCCATATTGATGTAGTCCTTCACCCTCATAGTCGGGCTGAATGACACGGTGTTCGGGAACATGACGTTTCCTGAAATTCTCACAGTGTTGTCGTACTGAGGAATGATCAGGTTGTCTCCATCACGCAGAACGATATCTGCATCACTTCCCGGATTGGCAATAGCTGCTGTGAGATCGATACCGACTGTGTATTTCACGAGTACGTTCAGCTTGTCAATACTTGAAGAGTCTCGCGAGTTCATCAAGACGTCACGAGTGGTCTTGAGTCTGTCGATTTCTTCGTCATTGACCTTACGCTCAAGCTTGGCACCTTCGATATAGGCCCACTTTGTAGGACCACCGGAGTGGTTGACCAGCTCTGAAAGTCGCATGCTCTTCTTTGTCAATGCATAACTACCAGGATAGAGTACCTCGCCCTCGATTGTCACATGGTCCTGGATGTTATATACAGGGCTCTTTCTCACATAGACCTGATCGAATTTCTGAAGTGTGAATGACTCTGAGTCGTCAATCACGAATCCATCCTTGATTGTGAATGTGTAAACCTGCACAAGATCATCTGTAACCTCGTTGCTGCTTGGATTCTTGATTCGACGGCTGACGTCCACCTTTGCAATTGATGCAGATTCCAGAAGACCACCTGCCTGAATGATCAGGTCTTCAATAGTCATGTTATCCGCATATACAAAATCACCTGGTCGCGCAACCTCACCATGGACTGTCACGGTTCCAAGGTCATTGATGTCATGGATGCTGGACACATAGAGGATATCGTTAGGAGCAAGTTCCACATCCGGTGCTGAACCGTTGATGATATCCTTGAGATTTACTGCAATCACCTCGAGTGTGAGGTCCTTGCGCTCTCTGTGGATGATAGCACGGTTTGTGAACGCGTCACCCATCAGACCGTCAGCAAGGTCGATAAGCTGAGAAACGGTCTTCATCTTCTCGGATATCTGATATGCGCCTGGGCGGTATACAGCACCCTTGACCTCTACTCTGTTCTCATATCTGTTGATGCTCTCACCCACTGTGAGAGAGTCAGTATCCATAAGCTGGAATGTATCAAACTCCTGTGAGTCAACTGTATAGACCTGATATTCACGACCATTGCGACGAACGACGTTCACGTTGCGTGTGTAGGCATCGCCTCTGAATCCGCCCGCGAAACCGAGAAGATTGGTCACGTTCTCGCCTTCCTTCATCTCATATTTCATCGGACGTTTCACCTTACCGGCAATGTCGACAATGATGTCGTAGGTAGGAACGAGGACGACATCACCATCCTGAAGGATTACATCCTCTGACGACTTTCCATGCACGAGAAGGTCATATACGTCAATCGACTGGATATTCTTGCCGTTTCTGATGAGTTCGATGCTACGCAAGCTACCGAGTTCTGTGAAACCGCCAGCTCTGTAGAGAGCGTGGTAGACTGACGAAAGTGAAGAAAGGAAATATGTTCCCGGAACCTTCACCTCTCCCATCACGTTGACCTGGATTGTTCTCAGTGCGCCGAGGGTAAGCTTCATATCAGACTCAGGATTCTCGCCTGAGATAGGATAGATCTTTGACAACTGTCTGCGCAAATATTCTTCAGCCTCCTTGACTGTCATTCCTGCAGGATAAAGAAGACCGAGGCCCTCGACTGTGATGAATCCGTCTGGCGAAATGGTCTGACGGATGGATGCCTCATTGGATCCCCAGATGTCGATGATGAGTTCGTCTCCACCTGCGAGCTTATAGTTCTCAGGAGTTGCAATATTTTCGTTTGGCTCGAATGTCAGGTCCTGATTCGTGAAGATGTTATGTCCGAAGATGAAGATTGTATCCTTCTCCTCCTTCAGCACGTATGTCTCACCATCCTGAATGATTTCCTTTGGTTTTCCGTCCACAAACATGGTATCTGGCACTTCATTGAGCTTATTTGTGAACGAAGAGAAATTCTCACTGGTAACACCAGACATCGTTCCTTTCATGCGTCTCATTCTTTCCTGGACACCTGCCTCTCTGACGGCACCAGTATTACCCTTCCCTTCGAGGGTGGCCTTGATTCTGAGGGCCTGCTCTTTAGTTACACCTTTTGCAAGGAGCTCCTGGATGAGGACTTCCTGTGTCTTGCCTGTGGCAATACCATCCTTGACATAAGTGTAAACTGCCTCGTCAGTCATCTGAGCCATTGCTGGCTGGTGGATGAAAGCGAAGGCAGCGATCAAAATTGTTAATAGCGTAAATCTTTTATTCATTGTGTATAAACTTTTTCTTTTTGAGCAGCTAATTTTCAGGCTTGAAACTGTCACATCCCATATCAAGAAGACGTTTCAGCCTTTCGAAATATTTTGCATCGATTTCACGTGTCAGCTGTCCGAACCTGATCAGGAATCTGTAAAGCTTGTTGTCTCTCTTCCTCGAAAAGCTTACAAGTTGATAGAAACCGAACGTGACTGTGATTGCAAGAATGATAACTACATAGAGCTGGCATGATATCGGAGCTCCAAGTCTGTAGCTGATCCACCATGCGAGGACCACCATCAAATTGCTGAGAATCTCGAACAATGTGATACCGATGTGCGAAAAGCCAAGATCGAAGAGCATATGATGAAGATGCGTCTTGTCTGGTCTGAATGGAGACACTCCCCTGAAGATTCTTCCGAACATCACACGTAAAGTATCAAAGACAGGAATGGAGAGAACAGCAAGCACGAACGGAATGACACCGAAATTCGGATCCACCTTTTCAGCAAGTGGCGAGTTGCTGTTGAGCGCCCCGATGATGAATGTGGAAATGATGGTTCCCATCAACAAGGCGCCACCGTCTCCGATGAACATCTTCGACTTCTTTCCGAACACGTTGTGGCAGAAGAAAGGCAGAAGCGCTCCGATGGAAATCAAAGCCAAAGAAGCCGCGTCTCTATCGTCTGCCCAGATGAATGCTGCCGCGAATAAAGAGCAAGCAACAATACAATATCCTGAAAGCAAGCCATTTACACCATCAATCATGTTGATTGCATTCATAATTCCCACACATGCAACGACTGTCAACGGAACTGAAAGCCACATGGAAATCTGATCTATACCCCACAGGCCGTGGAAGTGGTCAATCGAATAATCATTGCTGAATATCAGAATCAGCACTACCACACACTCAATGACAAAACGAAGTGCAGGGGAAAGTGAAATAATGTCATCCATCACACCGATGTAGAGCATGATCACCATCACTCCCAGGATGGCAAAAAGTGACGTCGCATCGTAAAAGACTGCTGTCAGGGTGATTGAAACCACGATTCCAAAGAATACCGCAACACCACCAAGGACAGGCACCGGAGCACGCTGGATCTTTCTCTGATCCGGATTGTCAACAATGTTTTTCAGGATGGCAATTTTGAGAACTTTCTTAAAAATCCACCATGTTGCACAGAGAGCAACCAACAGCAAGACGACGTACGAATATATCACGACTTCAGGTTCAATTAAGACAGTAAGACATGCAAAAAGGGACACGCAAGAAGACTCCTGCATGTACCAAAATTTGATAGTATTAGCCTATAGTTAAGGCAAAACCGACTTGCGCTATCCAGCAGCAAATGACAATTCTGCATAATTTATTTCATAAATTTATACAAAGATAATCAATTTACCCTGAAAACACAAGAAATTTAGGGATATTTTACCCCCCCCAGAAACACTAAAGAACCTCGAGGTCCTGTATTGGAATATAGTTCGTTGTAACTGCAAGCATACCAGGCAGTTCAACCATGACACGACGTGACTTTTTTATGCGGACAACTACACCCTCGACACCCTTGAAAGGACCCTCGTTTATACGCACTTTCTGACCCTCTCTGAGCTTCTGGGAAACCTCCTTCAAAAAGAGGATTTCATCGGACATGGAAAGGCTGATCTTAATGAAATCAACCATGGATTTTTCGGGAACAATGATAGGTTTTCTGGTCGATTTATCCCAGATGAAACGGGCAGGATTTGCCTCACCAAGAGAGTCCATAAATGACCTCAGATCGAGGTACGATGACTTGACAAAACAGAGATTCGAAATCGCCGGAACAAGGACTTTTTTCTTCTGCCCATTTTTCTCTACAGTCTTCTGACACATTGGTATAAACGTCTCAAAACCAGCCTCTTGCAGACGGGTTTGAAACTTCAATTCCCTTGAATATGTCACACGGATTGCGTGCCAGTTAACCTCATTATTCATAGCGATTTCAAGTGCTGTCAGGCACGATGGAATCATACATTCACGCCACAACAAAATACAGGTTGTGACATCACACATTTACAAAAGTACGAATAAATAAATTAGGAAACAACATGACTGATTACACCATAGTCTGAACCCCTGAGCTCATTACTAGTCAGAACAATGTCTACAGCTCTGACATGTTTGCTTAGAGGCATTTGTTAGTGTAATCACAAGAATACTAAGTCTATTTGTGAGTTTGGTACGAAATTGTTACCTTTGCAGAACTTGTCTATGGGGATGTTTTGGTTTTGACAGCATCAGACATTGGACGGTAAGCACGTCGGGCTCTGTAGGCCAGCCCGTTAATCTCGACCTTCAAACAATTAGTTGGCAACAACTCTTATGCACTCGCTGCGTAGTCTGCAAAGCACACTACCTTAATCCGCGACGCCAAGGCTGCGTCGCCGACGAGTATCCTTCCGGTCTTTAAGCCTGTTATGACCGG
>JAEIGA010002571.1_pt1 | contig 28933 bp, 35 predicted proteins | sample 9270691 | NCBI WGS metagenome assembly JAEIGA01 (sample SAMN17057246, study PRJNA624740) | gut metagenome | biome: biome; isolation source: fecal sample | host: Bos grunniens | place: China: Xizang | collected 2019
AACATTGGGAATTTATCTGCTTCAGTGTTCACGTACTTCATTCCGTGTATGCAGTATTCCATATCGATGATTTCATCAATCTTGTCTAATAACTCTTGCTTTGTCATATTATCCAAATTCACCACTCATTACACGATGTATAAACTTTTCACTGATTGAGAATTTCATACCACGTCTATCTGCTTCATCCTTGTAAGGAGTTGCTGGTTGTGGCTTACCATCTCTTACAGCCTTAATAAACTCAATTGTTTCAGTTGTTACCTTGCTAATAAGCTTCTCATCTGATAGTTTCTTTACATTCTTTGCCATAATCTTTTAATTTTATTTCCAATTTCTAAACCATTCTATTTCTACTTTTACACCACGTTTTTCCAGTTCATCTGCAATATCATTCATCAGATTTGCATACCACTCGGCTTCATCTTGCCAGGTTGGTGATGGGTCTTTAAACACCTCTTTTGATTCTTCGTCAAACCTTTCCAGTAGACTTAGCAGTTTTTCATTTGATTTTCTTTTTACATTAATTTCCATTACTCTTCTGTTTTAGGTTCAAAATACAATCTAAAATCTCTTCAATCTGGTCTTCACTGAATCTTGCTACATACCTAGGATTGTCATTGAAATACTGGTGACAGATGTTAATCATTGTCTTACCGTCAGTGCTTTTCATAAATTCTCTAAATTCTTTGTTTTCCATTTGTTAATTAATTTTTAAGTATTCCACTATTGGTCATCTGGTGCGAATATACTGGAAAAGATTGAGAAACAGAAATTGAGAATGTTAAAAGATGTTAATACGAAAAAATGTGGCTACTCTCACGAGCAACCACATCTGACGAATAATAAAAAAATAAAAACCCTAAAAAAATACGGCTTATAAATTTTAGAGAAATCAACACCTTGCGTGTGATTAAAATAAGATATCAATATATTAATTATGTCAAAAAACCTTTGTAAAAAGCCTACCAGTAAAAAATGGCAAAAGACAGTAAAAATAACTGGTAGGCTAAAAAATAACTAAAATAAATATTTAAATATATTCGAACGACTTACTTTTGATTCTTTCAAAGAAGGGACTTGATGCTTTCAAGCATTTATACAAGTCCCTGGACAATATGCTGAATTAACGAATCTATATATAAATATTAACGAAAATTCAAAAATACTAAATACTTAAATATTTTTTTATCATTTATCATTCTGTTGCTGGAAATGTATGAGACCGTGATGATATTGACACAGTGCCATCAGGTTATTTGGGTCAAGCAATCTTCCCAGTCGTTGGTCTTCACTCAGTCCATCATCAAATGGTGAATTTATATGATGCACATCTGTTGCTGGTGTTGCTGCTATTTCTCCTTTTTCCTCAGCTTCTTTCTCACACATCTCGCAGATTGGATGATATATTAGATACCCCAATCTCATTTTCTTCCATTTGGAGTTATTGTAAAGTTTTACACGCATTTTCTCCTTTTCAGTTCTATTGCGTTTTCTACTGTTGGAATGTTTTTTCCATCTTGTTTTCTTTGCTGGCAATCTGTTGATATATGGCATTGTATCGTTCTTTAAATGGTGTTAGGTCAAAGTCATATAGTTTTCCATCGGAGAACTTGAACTTGTACACTTGTTTCTCAGTCTGGTATCGTTCACCACAGAATGAGTAATTCATTGTGCAGAAGTCTTTCTCAGACTTGGATAGTAAATCACTGTTTACATTCCAAATGGCAATCTTGTTACAGTATGGGTATATTGCAACATATAGTTTTACATCATTATCCCAGTAGACCAATCTGTACCACTTGTCTGATTCAAAGTAACAGTCATTGAAAAGACGTTGTTGGAATCTGCTTTTCAGTTCAATATCGTATGTTCTTTCTACTCGTTTTGTAGTTCCTGTTAGTTGTAGGTCAATGCCACAGAAAGGGTCTGTAGAGTCCTTAAAATCGGCTTTCCAAGCAATTCCTTGGTATGAGTCACAAAATGCGCTGAAGACCTCGTTATCGAGTTGTGAGAGCTGTTGGTGTAGTCTTTTATTTCTCATATGCATCCCACTGTTTAAGTTCATTATGTAGCTTCACACGCATTACCTCATAATTGCGTAGAGAATAGGTTGTATCCATCTCTTCCAAGATTGGTTTTACACGTTGAACCATTTCAGTGTTATGTTTTTGCTTCTGAAGCAAATGATAATTAAGACTGATGGAGAACACAAGCGCCAAACACATCAGTACTGTTAAGATTAATTTTTTCATTTTGAATATATATTTAAATAAGTTATTTTTATTTGCAGCACCTGGAGTGCTGCTTCTATATATAAATATATTCAAAATTTCAAAAGTATTGGAATATACCAGAAATAATAGAAAAAATTTTCTTTTCTTTCTTTTAGCGGAACTTTTCTTTCTTTTCTCCCTGTTGTGTTGGAGACCTGGTATAAATTTAAAAAAGAATTGGAATAAGTTCTTTTGTGTAAGCCACCACCAGCAGTGGTGGCACTCTCATAATTTTTCAAATAAGTTGGAATATATTAAAAATATCTTATGATACAGTCTTGAATACTTCAAGTTTATTTGAGATTAAGTTGTTTGCATACCTGGTGAGCATTTCAACATTATGCTTTTCACTATATCTGTCCTTAATCCATTTGAAAATAACTCCAATTTGAGATACACTTTCTTGATATGTTTTTTTATCTCTGAAGGTATCTTCTATAAACTCCTCCAGCAACTTGAACTTATCTTTACCAATTTCCCCTAATATATTATTATTTTTATTTATATTATATATTATATTAGAATTAGTATCAGTATTAGTATCAGAATTAGTATTAGAATTAGTATAAGTATCAGTATTAGTATAAGTATTAGTAGGACTCTCCTTTGTACATAAGGGTTTCAAGGGTGTTTGAAACAGCATTTCAAGAAGGTCTTCAGATGTTGGTTTTTGGATAGGCTTTCTAATATTCTCAATGTTCAGTCTATATTCAGAAGCCTTTTTAGTTTCACCAGCTTTCCATTTCTGTCCAACCTTCCTTTCTATCAGCTTGCACTCTATAAGTTCTTGGATGGCGGCTCTAAGGTTGTCTTTTCCAATTTCAGATGATTCTCTTAGTGCTTCATTGCCTATAGCAAGGAATCCTGTTGTTCTTACCTTGTCATTTACCAAATGATAGTTGATGATTGTAGCCAATACTTTTTTGGCACTTGTGCTTAAATCGCTGTCCTTGACAGTTTGTGGGAGAATTTGCTGCATTCTCTCTTCAGTAATCTTAATAATTTCCATTACAATTTACCTTTAATTCAATTATTTTTCAGTCCAAGACCTTTTTATTTTAAGGTTAGGAGGGAGAATTAAAGGTCTTGCTGAAACCCTCCTAACCAAGAAGAAAAGAACAGTTAGCTATCCTGCTCTTAATAATAAATATTATATCAAAATGAAAAAATATCCATTTAATGCAAATATACATAAAAAAAATGACAATTCCAAATATTTTGACCATTTTTTTATACAATTCTTCAAATTTTTGGAAAATCGGATATAATTATTATAAAAAGATAAACATATGAGTAAAGATTATAGTACCAGCACTGTGAAGTATATTGCAGCAGTGAAGAAGTTTTTGAAAACCAAATACGGAAAGATTAACGATGAATGGAATGGTGCAATAGAGATACTAGCCGATAACGTTGAATTATATCTCCAGTGCAGAAATTCTATCTTCAAGGAAGGTTTGATGATGGTTGCAAAAAATGGCAGTCCAACTAGAAACCCTCTCATCAAGACGATGTTCGATGCTCAGATACAAGTTACCAAGTTATTGACAGAATTTGGACTTACACCAAGGGCAAATGCTAAAATAAACCTCATTGGAGATGATGATGAGGAACTTAAAAGTCTGTTAGGTGATTAATAAGAGATACACAGAATACGCTGAGAAGGTTCTTGGTGGTGAAATTGTTGCAGGTGAGTTGATGAAACTCGCTTGCAAACGTTTTATGACCTATCTTCAATCAGATTCTGTGGTATTTGATGAGAAAAAAGCTGATAAGGTCGTTAATTTCATCGAGAAGCTGAAACTATCCACTGGTAAGTTCGCAAATAAGAATTTTATACTGTCTGAATGGCAGAAATTCGTGATATATTACGTGTATGGACTGGTTAATAAGGACACAGGACTGAGAATTACACGTGAATGCTACTTACAGCTCTCAAGAAAATCTGGAAAGACAGCATTGGCATCAGCAATGGCACTGTATCACCTGGTAGCAGATGGTGAAAATGATGGTCAAGTGATATTTGCAGCAAACTCTACAGCACAAGCACAATTGGCATTTACGATGGCTACCAACTACGTCTCTTATATTGACCCAAAGGGAAGATATTTTAAAAAATACAGAGACAGCATCAAGTTCCCAGTGACAAAATCCATTATGAAGGTGGTATCAGCAGATGCAAATAGGCTAGACGGTTTAAATATCAGTGCGGCCGTTATCGATGAGTACCACGCAGCACCAAATAACGCTGTTTCAGAGGTTTTAAGCAGCTCTGTGGGTATGAGAGAGCAACCACTTATAATCTACGTCACAACAAGTGGTTTTGACCTTACCAGTCCTTGTTATACGATGCGTAATACTTGCGTTGAACTTCTATATGGTAAGCTTCAAGATGACTCTCTTGCAGCCTTTATATTTGAGTTGGATGAGGAAGATGATATTGAAGACCCTAAGAACTGGCAGAAATGTCAGCCAAACTTGGGTCTGACTGTAACTGAAGACTATATCAAGAGTGAGTTGGTAAAGGCTAAAAACAACCCTAGTTTAATGACAAACTTTAAGACCAAGATATTGAATAAATGGGTTGCAAGTGCTGTTGGCGAGTGGATACCAGCAGAATATATCTTGAAATGCAGTGAGAAGGTGGATTTATCTCAATGGGGGGACTATACTTGTTACGTGGGATTGGACTTATCATCAGTATCTGATATGACGGCAATCTCAGTTTTGATATTCGATAATATCAACCAGAAGTATAACTTCAAGAATTACTATTTTCTGCCACAGAGTGCCTTACAGGAGAGTCCAAACAGGGAGAAATATCGTGTATGGAATGAGCAAGGTTATCTTAGTCTTACCAGTGGTAACGTGGTAGACTACGAGTATATCTTAAATAAGATTCAAGAGATAAACACGGTTGTACCAATAGAAGCAATTGCTTATGATAGTTGGCAATCGACAGCACTTATCATCAAGTTGACAGAATTGGGTTATAACTGTCAGCCATTCTCTCAATCTATAGGTTCAATGAACAGACCAACGAAACATATCGAGATGATTGCAAGAAATGGTCATATGGTAATAGATGATAATCCCATTACCAGGTGGATGTTTGCCAATTGTGAGCTGAAGGAAGATTGGAACAACAACCAGAAGGTTCAGAAGATGAATAAAATGTCAGAAAATAAGATAGACGGTGTTGCAGCAATGTGTGATGCTCTTGGTTATTATCTAACCCAAACTCACTATGATAACACGATTATGGGATTAAAGTTTTAAAGGTAGCAATTAATTTGCTGCCTTTTCTTATTTTTTTCAAATACCAAACTATTTATTGTAAATAAATAATAATTTTTGGTAAAGAAAAACGGAAATGAAATTTTTTGGAAATGGACTTGGCTTTACTGGTAATAGCCAAAAGGAACAAGAAAAACGAGAACTTCAGTACGTAAACTGCAATGCAGGCGGAGCTTTACCATTTTTCCCATTAACTAATCAGTATTCGGCACTATCTTTAAGTGCAGTGTATCGTGCTGTTGAGTTGATTTCAAATTCTATCGCAACGCTACCAATAAAGATACTGATAAGTGACAGTACCACAAAGAATGAAGTTGAACAGCACCCAGTGAAAATGCTATTCAACGACAGAAATTCAAAGAACTTAATCACCAAATTCACATTGATTAAGCTGATGGTACAATCAGTTATGATGAGAGGAAATGGTTTTGCACTTATCGAACGTGCAGGAGATGGTACACCAATTGGTTTGAGATACCTTGAGCCAAACGATGTACAGATTGTCTACGACAAGATTAAGAACACACTCTACTATGATGTACCGTTAGTTAAAAGACGTGTAGAGCCAAAGGATATGTTACACTTCATTCTACACTCATTTGATGGTATCAAGGGTATTGGAGTATTGCAGAATGCTGCACGAAGCATTAATCTTGCTCAAGCTAGTGAGAATTCAGCTAAATCATTCTTTGAGAATGGAATGCAGATTAACGGTCTTTTGAAGATTCAAGGCCCACTTTCTCAGAAACAGCGTGAAGAAATTAGAGCTGGTTGGAATGAGACTTACACAGCGAACGGTGCTGGTCTTGCGATAATTGCTGGAAATATGGACTATCAGTCAATTCAACTTTCAGCCAAAGACAGCCAAATGCTTGAGTCACGACAGTATAATGTACAGGACATTGCAAGGTTCTTCGGAATTTCACCAGTATTGCTTGGTGACTTGAGTGCAAAAACCAATCTTAATACTTTCGAAGCTCTCCAGAATGACTTTCTGGTACACACACTTCAACCATACATCACGATGATTGAAAATGAGATGAACAGAAAGCTTCTTAAACCATCTGAGGATAATCTTTCAATCATCTTGGAGACCAACGAAATTTTGAGGATTGATAAGACAGCACAGAGTAGCTATTACAGCTCACTTATTACCAACGGTGTACTATCAATTAATGAGGTACGAAAAGAGATTGGCTACAATGGAATTGGTGAGGAAGGTGACCTTCATTTTGTCGCATACAGTGACATCAATCAGAACAAAATTAATAATAAAGATAACGTTAAACAAGAAGATATAAACGATGAAGAGGGTTAAATATTCGGATATAAGATTCAAGGTAAATCCAAAGTTGGTTTATGTTAAGAACTTCACAATGCGTTTCTACACTGTAAGCAGCAGGTTCTATTTCTTCGAGAAGACAGAACAAGACGTTATTGAGGTGGAAAGAGAAGCAACTGTTGATGATGTTGACGTTATTTTATCAGGTGGTACAAAGGTTACAGAATACTACATTCCTATTGAATGGGATGAATTGCTTTATGTTGGAGAAGGTGTTTTGAACTACAGGGTTACCAATAACATTGAAGACCCAGAATTCCCAGACCACTATTATAATAAGGAGATAACAGTAACAACAGACTTCTATATTGACTGTGATATACACGTTGACCCAGAGCCAGCAGAAGGATTGATTGAAAGAATTGTAGCATTGGAAGAACATCTTGCAACAGAGATTGTTGACAGAGAAACAGCAGATTCATTCATCAGTGGTGCTGTTGATACGGAAATTGCAAGAGCTATCAGTGCTGAAACAGAGCTTTCTGAAGCATTAACAAGTGAGACATCAAGAGCAATATCTGCTGAAACTGTATTGGATGAAAAGATTGATGCAGAAACCAATAGAGCAACTAGTGCTGAGACAGCATTAAACGAAGCTCTTCAAGCAGAGTCCAACAGAGCAATATCTGCTGAAACCGCACTTGATGCAAAGATTGACCAGGAAATTCAAGACCGTAAAGACGATGTTGATGCGGAAGAAACAAGGGCAATCAATGCTGAAAGCGCATTAACAGATACCATCAACGCAGAGACAAATAGAGCAATATCTGCTGAAACTGAGCTTTCAAATGCTATCACCAATGAAACCAATAGAGCAACTAGTGCTGAGACAGCGTTAAATGAAGCTCTCACAGATGAGGTTAACAGAGCAACAAGTGCTGAAACAACATTGGATGAAAAAATAGTTGCTGAAACCAATAGAGCTATATCTGCTGAAACAGCATTAAACGAAGCTCTTCAAGCAGAAACTAACAGAGCAACAAGTGCTGAGACAGCGTTAAATGATAAGATTGAAGTTGTCAGCGGTAATGTAATTAGTGAGACATCAAGAGCTACCACAGCTGAGAATGCATTATCTGGAGCAATTGATAGTGTATCAGCCATCACAAGTGGAGACGTTGAAACACTTACTCAAGCAATCGCAAATGAAGTAAGTAGAGCAACTAGTGCTGAAACAGAAATCAATACAATTATTGAAGATAATGAGCTAATCACATCACAGGCACTCAACTATATAAATGCAAGGTTGGATGATAGTTATACAGAACTTGATGAAAGGGTAGACCAAGAGATTGCTGATAGAATTGCAGACGTTAATACAGAGGAAGCAAGAGCTATATCTGCTGAGACAGCACTTGATGTAAAGATTGACACTGTAAGTGGTAATGTAATAAGTGAGACCACAAGAGCTACCACAGCTGAGAATGCATTGAGTGGTGCAATTGACAGTATATCAGCAACTACAAGTGGTAGTGTTGAGGAGCTTGATGCAAAGATTGACCAAGAGATTGCAGATAGAACTGCTGATGTTGATGCTGAGGAAACACGTGCAAAGGGTGTTGAAGACGTTCTTTCTGGTGCAATTGACACTCTTGATGTAAGGTTTTTCGATGATGCAAAATATGAAGCTAGTGGCAATACAAAGGTTATCAATTTCTACAACGGTAATGTGGTTAAAGCTACCATTGATGCATCAGATTTCATTGTAGATGGAATGGTCGAAGATGTAAGGATTGAGAATGGCTATCTTGTAATTGATTTCAATACAGCAAGTGGAAAGCAAGATATTCAGATACCATTGACAGATATTTTCAACCCAAACAACTATTACACTAAATCTGAAACAAGTGGAGCAACTGAAATTGCAACTGCATTGGCTCAGAAACTCAATATAAGCGACTTTAATGCATACAGTGCTGCAACTGATACCTTGATTAATTCTAAGGCTTCACAGAGCGATTTAAATACTTTAAATGGCGTTGTAACAGCGCATACAGCTAATACCACAGTTCACGTTACAACTAGTGATAAGGCAAAGTGGAACAAAGTAGATGATAAGCTTGATGTAACTGATTTCAACACATATAGTGCATCAACAGATAGCAGAATAGCGGAAGATGAAGAAGTTACAGCAGCAGCGCTTAACCAGCTGAATGAATCATTAATTGAAATAGTTAATTACATTAATTTATTGAAGAATAACAACATTGATAAATTCACAGCACAGTACGATTCTGCTACAGATACCTGGTATCTTAGTGGTGGTGAGTATTAATATACTTTGGGGAGTATGTAAAAACCACTCCCCAATTATTTAAATTAAATCTAATCAAAAGAAATAATAAATATGTCAAAATATTTAAGAAAATTTGAAACGGAAGCAGAGTATAGTGCTGCAACAATTTATAGACCATCTGTATCAATTATTTTAGACAATATGGAGGATGTTAAGTTTGACCCTATTCCACCAGCACCACCAGTGTTTGAAGGAAAATATAAGTTAACGCTATCTGATTCAACTACAGTTAGTGCAGCCTGTGATGGAACGTCAGCAATTACACAGGCTGAGATTTCTGCATATACAGCATCATTGACTAGTGCTGAGATTGGCGATTGTGTTACAAGTATTAATACTAGTGCTTTCAGATATTGTGGTGGTCTTACAAGCTGTACGATAGGAACAGGTGTTACAAGTATTGGTCAAAACTCTTTCTATGATTGTGAAAGTCTTACAAGTATAGATTTACCGAGCGGTGTTACACGTATTGATAAATCTGCTTTCTATAATTGTGTAAGTCTTACAAGTGTAACAATTCCAAATAGTGTTACAAATATTGAATATTCTGCTTTCCGACAATGTAGTAGTCTTACAGGTGTAACAATTCCGAGTGGTGTTACAAGTATTAATAATAATACTTTCAATGGTTGCACTTCTCTTACAAGTATAACAGTTAATGCAACAACTCCTCCAAGTTTAAGTAGTAGTGCATTCACTAACACTAATAATTGTCCAATCTATGTACCAGCTGCAAGTGTTGAAGCGTATAAAACCGCAACCAATTGGAGTGCTTACGCTGACAGAATTCAACCTATATCATAGGTTTCTTCAATCCAATAGGATTGTGTAGAATCCAACCAATACCAACTGAATAACATATATATTAAATTTAATATACGATATGACTATAGACCCAAAGAATGAAAAACACATTATAGCAGATGATGGTAAAGTGTTTCAAAGAATCGTAAGCAAAGAGAATTACGGAGAGGAAATTTACTTAGGTTACTCTTATTACATAGGTGGTGTTCTTCAAGACCCACCACATAAAGATGAAATAGAGGATTTTGAGGAAATTGAAAAACCACAAGATAACGTGGGGGCATAATAACCCCCACAAATTAAAAATTAATAAATATGGCTAGGAATTTAAGAAAATTTACAATAGAAGCTGAGTATAGTGCAGCAACATTGTATTATCCATCAGTATCGTGGGTAACTGGAACTGATACAGTACATTATGATAAAACAGCGCCAACACCACCAGCACCACCAGTGTTTGAAGGGAAATATAAGTTAACACTGTCTGATTCGTCTACTGTTTCAGCAGCCTGTGGTGGAACATCAGCTATAACACAGGCTGAGATTTCTGCATATACAGCATCAACTGTAGCTGCTGAAATTGGTGATTGTGTTAGTATAATTGGTGATTTGGCTTTCAATAGTTGCTATTATCTTACAAGTATAGATATTCCAAGTGGTGTTACTACTATTGGTGATTTGGCTTTCCATTATTGCTATAGTCTTCCAAGTATAACAATACCAAACAGTGTTACAACTATTGGTGATTCTGCTTTCTTTGCTTGTATTAGTCTTGCAAGTATAGATATCCCAGATAGTGTTACAAGTATTAGTACTAGAGCTTTCTATAGTTGTACTAGTCTTACAAGTATAACTGTTAATGCAACAACTCCTCCAACATTGAGTAGTAATGTATTTGATGACACTAATGATTGTCCAATCTATGTTCCAAGTGGAAGTGTAAATGCATATAAGTCGGCAAGTGGCTGGAGCACTTATGCAAGTAGAATTCAAGCGATATTATAATATAAAAAAGTTCACTTAAGGACTTACTTTAGGTGAACTTTTTAAAAATTGTAAATAATTATATAATATAAAACATTTTATATAATGGAAAAAGAAATCAGAAATATAAGCAATTATATTAAGCGTTCAGATGATACTTCAAGACTGGTAGAAGGTACTGCTATTGTATTCAACAGCGATTCTCAAGATATGGGATTTATTGAGAGAATTCTACCAACTGCAATTGATGAAGATACCATCAAGAGAAGTGATGTATTCGTTTATCTCAATCACGACCCAAACAGAGGTGTATTAGCAAGAAGCAGATATGGTAAAGGTAGTCTTCAGCTTGACCTTCAAGAAGATGGTCTCCACTATAGATTTGAAGCACCACAGACACCACTAGGTGATGAGTTGCTATCATACCTGGAGAGAGGTGAAATATATACATCAAGTTTTGCTTTCTCTCTTCCAAAAGAAGGTGGTGATAGGTGGTATAGAAGTGAAGATGGTACACTCCACAGAGATATTTTGAAGATTGATAGATTGTATGATTGTAGTCCTGTATTCGAGGCAGCATATCTTGCAACATCAGTTTCAAGAAGGAAATTAGATGAAATCACAGAAATTGAGACAAAACTTGATGCTCTCAGAAAAGAAATTGAAGATTTATAAATATTTTTTCAATTAACGTGATATTTATATTAAAATGTGCAATCTTATGAATAAAGATGAACTTAAACTACGTGCTTTCGAGATAATTGATTTGGCTAAGAAAGAGCTTCGTGATTTGACAGAAGACGAACAAGCTGAAATCGATTTAATCAAGGAAGACATTGGAAATCTTCAAGAAGAAGTAGATGAACCAAAGGAAGAGATTGAAACCAAATCTGAGGAAGAACCAGTTAAAGAGGAAGAGCCAAAAGAAGAGGAAGTAGATGAAAAACCAAAGGTAGAAGAAAAAAATAAAGATAATAATCAATCTAATCAGATTAGAAAAATGAACAAAGAATTTCGTTTAGTTAAAGCCATCAGAGACGTTGCTAACAACCGTTCTCTTGATGATGTAACAAAGGCTGTAGCAAATGCTGGAGCCGAAGAGATGAGAAAGAGTGGTTTGTCATTCGGTGGACAAATTCAGCTTCCTTTAGAGACTCGTACAATTACCGTTGCAAATGAGCACGATGACGTAATCGAGACCGAGTTCACCAATATCTTAGAGCCATTGAGAGCTAAGAACGTACTTGTTGGTGCTGGTGCTAAGTATCTTGGAAACCTTGTAGGTGATGTTCAAGTACCTATTATGTCAGCTACTAACGTAGGTTGGGCAGGTGAAGTTGCTGATGCAGCTAGTGGTGACCCTTCATTCTCACACGTTGTTTTGCAGCCAAAGCGTTTGACAGCATATGTTGACCTTTCAAAGCAGTTTATCGCACAGGATTCTCTTGCAGCAGAAGCTCTCATTCGTGAGGACTTGGTAAAGGCAATCAATGCAAAGCTTGAGGAAACTATCCTTGGTGCAGGTAGTGGTTCTACAACTGAACCAGAGGGTATGTTCCACGCTATCTCAGCTACTTCTGTAAGTGGTTTCGCTGATGTTTGTGATAAGGAAGCAGAGCTGGAAGATGCAAACGTATATGGTGAAAAGGTATATGTAATGAGTAACAAGGCAAAGGCTGCATTCAGAGTAATGCCAAAGTCTACAAAGTCTACACAGCTTGTAATGGAGAATGGTGAGATTGACGGTACAAAGGCTTTCAACACTTCAGTAATTGATGGTAAGAAATATCTCTACGGAGACTTCTCTAACCTTGCTATTGGTCAGTGGGGTGCTATCGACCTTACAGTTGACCCTTACACACTTGCAAGAAGTGGTCAGATTCGTCTTGTGGTTAACGCATACTTCGATGCTAAGATTTTGAGACCAAGTGCATTCACTGCTGGTGAAATTGCCTAAATAACATAAACAAAGGGGATAACCTATATCCCCTTTTATTTTAAATTCAGTATCAATATAAAATGTATATATATTTAGATGATTGCAAAAAGCATTTAAACATCGACCAAGATTTTCAAGATGATGATATGTATCTTGCAAGTCTAATACAAGTGGCTTCAGCTATAGTTGAAAAGGATATTGATACAAAGCTAAGTGACTTGGAAGATGAAGATGGTGATATACCAAGTCCTTTAAAACAGGCAATGTTGCTGCTAATTGGTAATTTCTACGCTAACAGAGAATCTGTTGCTTATGCTAATATGGTCAAAGTGCCTAATTCATATGAGTATATAATTGACCTGTACAAAAACTATCGTGGAAGAAATCTAAAGAAGGATAAGTGGCTCTGGTGCAAACTTCAGCACAACAAAAAGGTTAACCCAGAAAACGATGCAGAAAATAATGATGAAAATGATGATGAAGGATGAGAGCTGGCTTGCTAACTAAGGTTATAACTATACTCACACCAGAAACGACAATCAACGAATTTGGTGAGCAGGTGCAGGAGTATCAGTTTAAGTATAAAACACGTGCAAGGGTATTGCACGATAGCGGTAGTCGAGACATTATGAATGGTGAAATCTTCTATCCTTACAGAAAATCCTTCAATGTGAGAAGTTATGTACCAATTACTGAATTTGACATAATTGAGTTTGAAGGTCATCAGTACAGGGTAATCACTATTGATAATCGTATAGAACGAAGCAATGATAAACTAATAGTGACAGAATTAATCAATAACTAATAATGGTAGAGTTTATTACAACAAAGTTCGATGATGGCGGCTTCAGATATTTCCTACAGAATGTAAAGGGTAGCAAGCTTAAGACAGCCTTGAAAAGTGGAGTAAGGAAAAGCCTGGGAATTGTTAAGAAACAAGCTGTAAGCAACTTAAAGCAGATTAGTTTTAAGAATGGAAAGAAGCTTAATACCAGTGAAAAAGTCTTATTTAAGAACAAATACGGCACACCTTACATTGTAGCACCATTTTCCAAGGGAGTTGTAATCAAACTTAAAAAAGATGGTAGCAAAGGTAGAGTGGAAATCATCACCAAGGATACAGATAAGAACTGGAATCCAATCTTGAAGATGATGGAAGCTTCACAAGGTGAACGTCAAACATCTGGTAATTCTCATACTGGAAGAAAGCAAGGTCGTAAGGCACACTCTACTGGTTCTATCGCACACACATTCTTTACCAGTGCCGTACAATCAACAAAATCTGAGGTACAGATGTCATTGCAGAAAAACCTTGAAGATGCAATAATGAAAGCACAAGAAAAATTTAATAAGAAAAAATGAAACAGACTTCAATTTCCGTAAACAAACACATATATAATCTACTAATCAACGATGAGATTCTAAAGGAATTGGTTGATGACAAGATATATCCAATTGTAGCCGAAGAGACTGTTACTTATCCTTTCATACTTTTCACAAAGGAATCTGCAATAGCCAACTATACAAAAGATTTGCTGATGTATGATACAGTTACCATTAGTATAGCGATAGCAGCAACAAATTATTCTCAGACTGTTGAAATTGCAGAGAGAGTTAGGCAGATTCTTGAGAATAGAAGGGATGACTATTTTTACAACATACTATTTGATGAAGTAACAGAAGATTTCGTAGAGGATGCTTACATCCAGACACTTAAGTTTTCATCAAAAATTAATATTCCTACTACTTAAAAAATAATTTTACAAAAACATAATCGATTATGAGCAATATAATGGGAGAAGATATCCAGGTATGGCTTAGTGGCTCTTGCTTGGGTTGCGCAACATCTTGCAGCGTTAACATATCAACCGATGATATTGATGTTAGCTGTAAAGACTCTTATGGCTTTAACAGCACAATCCCAGGTCGTATAACTTGGACGGTATCAAGTGATAATCTGTTAGTTATTTCAGATTACACCAAGCTGGTAGATGCAATGCTTAACAAGACAGTACTTACACTTACATTTGGCTCTGTTGCTAATGCAAGTGCTGCAACTACACCTGATTCAGACGGACACGTTGTACCAGAAGGTGGATGGACAAATAAGGGAGATATGTACTACGGTAATGTTACCATCAGTTCAATTGACCTTAATGCAGATAACGGAAGTGTTGCAACTTACAGCGTTCAGTTTAACGGACACGGAGCACTCTCTAAGGGTGGCGGCAATTAAATAAATAAAGGTAGATGATTAGTTTTCATCTACCTTTTTATATTTCCACATATAACCTTTATAGTTATTATTTCTTGTTCCTCGACAGCAATCGGCAATAGCTCCAAAACTATAGCCTAATTTTCTGTGTATTTCTATAACAGAAGGAAAAGTCGCTATTAGTTCACCATTTAATGTATATTGGTTAACTTGTTTGCTTTTTTGTGGGTGATTGATGTTATTTAAAACAGTCCTTTCTATTTTTGACCCATATGTGTTATTGTATTTTGCTGTACACCATTCAAGATTAGATTTCTCCTGGTCTATACTTCCATCTTCATTAACCCATACTGTATTATTACTTTTATTTTCATCTTTATGATTTACCTGTGGGTAATTGTTAGGGTTTGGTATAAAAGTATTAGCAACTAATCTATGTATTTGGTACTTTTTGAATTTTCCTTTACTGTTTGGTATATATAGCCTAACATATTTATAACCCCTTAAATCTTGTTCTTTAAGTACACTGCCTGTATTGTTATTCTTTACTTTCCCTTCATTACTAACAGAGTAATTAGGAAAGTCCTCAACTATTTTCCATTTTTCCATATTATTAGACGTTTATGCAAATATATATAAAATATTTGAAAAAACAAAATTTTTCACCAAATATTTTAATTCTCAAATCTATTTATCTATATAAACAATTTTATAAATAATAAATAAGTGTTTCCAAATTTAATTACAGGTGATATCCAGAAATGGGTGTCACCTTTTTTTCTTATTTTATTGTATTTTCGAATTTTAAAAACTATTTATTGAAAAATACTATAAAATTATGGATATTACAATTAATGAAAAAACAGTTACACTTAAGAAAACTTTCAGAAGTGTCATCGCTTATGAGCAAGCAATGGGAAAATCATTCAACCCTCAGACAATTACAGAGACTGTAATGTATTTTTACTGTGTGGTAATAGCTAGTGACCAGAGTGTTGAAATAACATTTGATGAATTCTTAAACTGGTTAGATGACAATCCTACAGCCATCAAGGACTTCACAGACTGGTTAATTAAACAGGCTGAAATTGAGAGCAAACTAGCAAAAAAAAAGAGCACAAAGGCAAAGTAGAAAAAGAAGTAAGCTATACTGAATTACTACAATTGGTAGTGGTACAATATTGTATCGTACAGATGGACTATTTTCTTGATAAGATGAAACCTTATGAGTTATCAATCATTTGTGATTCATTACACTTACGTACCAAAGACAGCTGGGAGCAAGCACGAATGGTTGCTTACATAATGGCACAGGTAAACAGCAAGAAGAAATTGAAGCCATCAGATATAATTCAATTTGCCTGGGAGAATAAAGCATCTCAACATCAGCATCAGCAGAAAGATAATACACCTATTACGCAGGAAGACTTTGAAAGAATAAAGGCAGTAGCACTAGAACGTGAAAAATTATATAAAGAAAAAGGAATAATATAATGGCTAATAATCAATTAAAGGAAGAGATAATCCTTAGTACCCAACACTTTGACCAGAAGATTGATGATGTAATCAAAAAGGTTAACAAACTTCAACAGCAAGGTAACAAAGTAGGAGGTGGTTTTAACAAGTCGATGGGTTCGATGATTCAGAAAGCCACTGGATTTAATGGTTCAATGACATCACTTGTTGGTGTTGTTGGCAAATTCGCTGGTGGTATTGGTCTTGCAATGTCAGCAACTGAAGCGTTCAACAAAACCATTCACAGCAGCCAAACACTTGAAGATGAATTTGGAAGGATTCAAGAGTCAGTTACCAGTGTTGTTGATAATTTCTTCACATCACTTGCAAATGGTGATTTTTCTCCATTCTTAAATGGTATAGATTCTCTCATCAATAAAGCAAGAGACGCTTACGATGCAATGGATGACCTCTGGAATATGTCACAGTCATTCGGTGTTCAAAATGCGAAGCTTAACAATACATTCCAGAAGAATCTGCTTGAGATTAGAAAGCTTAAGGGTAGCAAAGACCCAAAAGACCAGCAGAGAATGAAGGAACTTGTTGCAGCAAATGAGCAGATAATCAAAACACAACAAGGTGGTGCAAATAAACTGTATGGTCAGTCTATTAAGGCTATCCAGGCGAGAATAAGACGTGACACAGGAATGTCCAGCAATATAAGTGATGACCTAATAGCTAGAATATTAGCAACTGACATTAACGGTGGAAACGGAAAGAGAGAGCAATATAAAAAAATTTACGAGAGATACCAAAAGGAACAGGAGAAGCTTAACAAGAAATACGACGAAAGACTCAAGACTGGTGGTATTGGTAGAACTGGTGTGAACTACAAAAGGGAAAGTCTTGCGCTTGAAATGAAATATGGCGAAGCAATAGCTGCAAATCTGCTTTTATTTAGGTATTCTGATAAGGAACTTGAGGAAATCAACAACCAGTATAAGGAAGGTTTAAACTACCAGCAACTATCAATATCAAATGAATCCAAATTACTGAGATATACCAAAGAAAGAAACACTGCTGGTGGCGGTGGTGGTGGTAAAACTGGTAGCGGAGGAAAAAACACAAAGAAGGAATATGCAACAGGTACTCTTGGCTACTACGAGTCACAAATAAGTGGTTTAAATGAGAAATTAAAGGGTACAACTAATGCAAAAGACTATAAAGCTATACAGCAGCAAATAGGACAGTATAAGGCTGCAATGAATGATATAACAGCAGATTTCATTTCTTCAATCTTTGGTGATAAGGCTAATTTTGCTGGCTCTGCAATCGAACAGACAATCAAACAAATGCAAGATGTTGCAACAAAACATCCAATACACGTTGATGTTAAAACAGATTTGCCAAAGGTAAAGGCTTCACTCCAAGATATTACAAGTGTTATTGGTGAACTTGGTAACTCAATCAGTGGACTTGGTGCTGCATTTGAAGAACCTGCACTAGAAGTTGCTGGAGTTATGGCACAAGCTATAGCTACTATCATATTGGGTTACGCAGAAGCTTCCAAATTAGCAGGAACATTAGGCCCTTGGGCTTGGATAGGTTTCTCAGCAATGGCACTTGGTCAACTTACAGCTATTATTGGTACAGTTAAGAGCCTTGGAGCATTCGCAAATGGTGGTATTGTTGGTGGCTCAAGTTATGCTGGTGATAGGCTCTACGCAAGAGTCAACAGCGGCGAAATGATATTAAATTCTCAGCAACAATCACATCTCTTCAATATGATAAATAATGGTGGAGGTGGCGTAGCTTCAACTGGTGAGGTACAATTTGTTATACGTGGAGCGGATTTGTATGGGGCAATGAAGAACTACAATTCTAAGATGAAAAAAGTTAGATAATATGTTATATAAGGGATATTTTTATAATTTAAAAAACGAGAGGTATACAGTAGAAATCATTACAAATCATACAAGTGGTGCAACCAGGTACACTGACCTTGGTGTACCACCTTTTGTGACAACGATGGAAGAAAGTGATGATAATCTATTCAAGCCTGCTAAATATCAATCAGCTACTGTTAAGGTCGTCACAAGTGCAGCAACTGACTATAAATTTGATGTATATGCAAAAGCGCCAAATGCAACAGTAGTAAAATTATACGACAATAACGATGAGGTTAAATGGTGTGGTTTTGCCACTCCAAACCTGTATAATATTGGGTTCGATTCAGAGCACGAGGAACTGGAAATCGAATGTATTGATGGACTATCAATGCTCCAGTATTACAAGTATACCACACAGCAGAAAGATATACGTAGTTTTGCTGATATACTGCTTACAAACATATTACCAAAATGTGAGGTATATAAGAATTTGTATGTTGAAAGAGGTATTACAAGGTATCGTGAATCTCCATCAGAACCAGATAACCCCATCTTGAATGATTTATATATAAGTGAGATGAACTTTTATGATGAAAAGTCTGAGGGACAGACAGATAAAGATGTTGCTTGGACTTGTCAAGAGGTATTGGAGCAAATATGCCAGTATATTGGTGTTACAATCCTTGCTGATGGTGAAGACCTGTATATGCTTGGTCTTGGTCATAATTTCTTACATTTATTCGATAAATATGAAATAGGTAGCACTGGACATACAGGAGTTACAATAACAGCTCTGTATCATACGGTGCAGGGTGATGACTATATGGCAACTGATAACAACCTAAGTATGTTATCTACATATAACAAGGTTAGTGTAGTTGACAAATTCTACACTTTTGATAGTATCATACCTAGTCTATATGATGACTTGGAAAATATAACGTCATCTGCTGATACTGACTTGCAAACAGCAGAATATGCAAATATGGGTATGTATGGTGAAATAGTAGAATCAAAGACAGGTAATGCGAAAACTGACCAAAATAGCAGAATGATTGCACTGGTAGACAAGATTTATAATGACCAGGATGATGAATATACAACACCTAATGCTATATTTGTGAAGTATTTTAAGAGTCCGAATTTTAAGACTTATAATTATAGTCAGTATAATAGCGGCAACACAACATATAACTACACCGATACCAAACTATATAAAGGTGGATTGATAGCTAAGTTCGATGTAAAGAAACTTGAGCACGATGTTAAGAGAAACATTTTAATTATTGACAACAAACCTGTCTTAAAAATACCGCTTGATAAATGGCTTGCAGCAAATGATATTTCAAGTATATCATTTTCAAATTACCTGCTTATGCTAAACCCAAATGCTGGTCATATACCTAATGAACAGGCTGAAGATTATCCATTCTTGGAGACCACACTAGAAAACTATCCAAGGTTCTTCGGAGGAGAAAACAATTATTTAGTAATAACAGGTAGTTATATATGGCATCCTTGGTTAACTGACCCTTATCCGATTCCAACTGGTGAAGATTATGACCTCTCTGAAGGTAGATATTATATGCTTGAGGAAGACTGTTATATGTTAGCAAAACTCCAGTGGGGTGATAACTATTGGAATGGTAGCGTCTGGACAGCTACAGATACAACATTCGAACTGCCGTATATAAGAATTGAAACGACTAATGAAGAAAGAAGGGCTGATGGTACAGTATTACAAAATATGAACTTTAGAAATACTGTTAGTTGGAGAGTTGGAACAGACGAAAAGGGATATTGTATACCTGTCCCAATAGTAATGACAGGTGTACCAAAGCTCACACTCTATAAGCCGATTGACCCTAACTATCGTTCATATACATCAGCAGAATGGAAAGGACAGTGGTATAAGCATTACAGAGTATTCTTGAAGGATTTAGACATCAAAGCTATTATTGGAGACCCAACATACAGTGATGTTAATGATACAGATACCAAGTTCGAAGCTGTATTGAATGTGGATGATGATTCTGTAAATGAAATGGAAGAGGTTGAATTCAAGATATGTACCCACGATGGCAAAAAGCCAAACTATTCAGCGGTGTGCTACAAAGACATTTATGGTAATTACCAGTATGTAGATAAAATGACCTACGGATTTGGACCTTTTAAAAGCGAGGAGCTACTCATTAAGAAATTTTGTGAGCAATACGAAAACCCAATGATTAAGCTACAACTCAACCTTGATGATGTATTCAAGCCTTACCAGGTATTTAAATGTAATTGGGTGGGTTCATCAAAGCTATTCGTAGTAGATGCTCAGTCAAAAGATTATTACAATAATACAACAACAATAACCCTAGTAGAAAGAAATCAAGAATGGTAGAAGTAATCAAATATAATGTAACAAAAGATGGTGGTAAAATAGTAAGTGTCGGTGGTGGCACTTACTACAACCAAGGAGAAAGTCAAAGTGGTACAACCCCATCTGAAGACATAAAACAACTGTGGAAAAATTCAGTTGGCAGCAACTCACTTATTCCAGCTGATTCTTCCTGTGTGGCAGAAGGTAGTAATTCTGTTGCAGTAGGTGTTGCTACCACAACAACAAGTGATGGAGAATTAGCTTGTGGTACTTATAATGATTCAAACGAATGTACAATATTTTCAGTAGGTGATGGAGATGGAGCTAACACACGTCATAATGCTTTTGAAGTATGCTCAACTGGTATTACAACAGCTAATGCAGTATTCAGTGGAAATATACAAGCAAACCACGCTATTTTCAATTCAGAAAAGGTTAATGGACTGTTGGATGCTAACCAGCTTCAAGCAGTTAGTGCATACGTGCAAACATTGCTCTCAGACCAAATAACTACAGACTACCTTACAGTTACTAAGGCAGCACATTTTTTCAAGCTTATAATCGATGAAATTAAGGCTACACAAGGACAAGTTATCATCACACCAGCAAATGCAAAGCTAGATAAGGTAGAAAACATCAGTGGTGGGTGGAGATGCTATTTTAGAGCAAAAGATGCACACGGTCAAGAAATCTCAAATTCATTTGAGGTAAATGACCAAGTAGTATGTCAGACATTTAACGTTGCAACTGGAGTTTCTTATAATGTGTCAAATAAGTACTACTGGAGACTAATTACAGCCACTGGAAGCACTTCAACAACCATCAGTGGAGAAACAGTAGATGCACATTATTTCGACCTCTCAGCAAGCGATTGTGACCTATCTTCAATGACACCATCAGTAGGTGATGAATGCGTACAGCTAGGTAATAGAACTGATACCACAAGACAAGCTGCAATTATCATATCAGCTTATAACAGTGAATTCCTTGATAAAGGCTTACACGCTCCATCTATTGTACAATATGCTGGTATCAATAACTACGACCTGTCAACTCACAGATTGAATGTAATCAGTAATGGTCTTAACCAGTTTAAAGGCTCGTATAACAACAATAGTGGTAAGAATATTGAAACTATCATAACAGAGACTGCAACCACGTTAAATGGCGAAATAACAACACTTAGTGGCACTGTAACTAGTCATACTCAGAGTATATCAGAGCTTACCCAGACAGATAGTCAGTTATCAAGTAGGATTAGTGCAAATACCACTTCAATTGGTACGCTCAACAACAATCTTAATACAGTATCTGGTACAGTTACAAGCCACACACAGAGCATATCAAGCTTGGAGCAAACAGCTCAAGGATTGACAAGTACTGTGCAGTCACAGTCTCAGTCTATAACAAACTTGAATAACAGTGTAACAAATCTTAACAGTAGTGTAACCACAAATACTCAAGATATTTCAAGTCTACAACAAACAGCACAAGGATTGACTTCTACTGTATCAAGTCATACACAAAGCATATCAACCATTAGTGGTGATGTTGGAACAATTAAGAGTGATTACGTAACAAGTACGCAATTATCCCAAACAGCAAGTGGTATATCAGCAACAGTTACAAGTGACATCAGTGGAAAACTTCTTAATACAGGTATCAATATCAACAGCAATATGATAACAATGTCTTCTGATAATACAGAATTCGTTAGTGCCAGTGGTAGTAAGACTTGGCTTGTTGGTAAATCAAGTAATGGTAGTGAAATATTCAGACTAGGTAGAGATGGCAACTACTCAGCAGAACTTTACATAAAAAATGCTGATAATAATTACACACGATTGAAACCTAACTCAATATATGTTGAAAAAGGTCTTACCTCCTGGGGTGTAAGTGTTGAAGACAGCTACCCATTTATGCAAATGTATAACTCTAGTGGTGAACGACTTGCTATAAGACTATACAACAACCGATTAGAAAAACAAACTGGTAGTTCAACAACTTGGACAGCTTTTAACGCACCAGTAGCAAGAACAATATCTAGTAACACAACACTTAATGCATCTGACGAAATTATAATCTGTTCAAATAGTAGTGAAATAACTGTTACCTTACCTACAAGTGGCAATTACACTGGTCGAATAATAAAAATAATTAGACTTACCAGCAGTGTAAATGTAAAAGGTCACATTCAAGGTCAAGCTAACCACACTGTTGGTATTGGTAATAATTACGAAATACAAGAATACATTTACGCTGGTAGTACTTGGGTAGCTGGTTATCAAGGTAGACCAAGCTAATAAAAAAATGTGGGAATTATACCCCACATTTTTTGTTTTAAAACTATTTATAGTAAAATGAAAAACAATGAAAGATATAATGAATTTTAAAGACCTACCAGTTAAGGATAGGATAAGCTATTACGTGGCAATTGGAATGATTTCAAGCGGTATTTTACTAGCTTTCTTATCATTCTTCCTTAACGCTTATAATATCGCAACAGGTGTACTTATCTATATAGCTCAGTGCTTCGTAATCGGTGGTGGATTGGTAGGTGCTAACGTTTATTTTAAGAGCAAATGGATTGAGTTCGACACTAGGGCAAAGGAAGAGATTGAAAATCAAATATCAAGAATTGCAAACAGGTTATAGATGTTTTATTCATAGTTTTATTAAAGTTTTTATTATAACTTTTTTATCGTTTCTACTCCTAAAAACAGTAGAAACGATTTTTCATTTATATTTATTTTTAAACAATGAATAAAATGAGCATACAAAATCTATTAATTGATGATTTCTCATATATGATGGAACTTGAGAAACCACGCACAAAAATCATAAAGACAGAACCAAGGCCAAGAAAAGATGGTGTATCAAGTGGTACAACCAAGGAATATAAGAAACCATTGGAGATTAACCCTGTTTACAGGTATACAACCGATGGTGAATTGGTTGATAAATATATCAATACAAAACAGATGGCAAAGAAACTCTCCTGGAGAGAATATTTCATCAATAAAGCAGCTGACGAAGAAAGGCTGTTTAAAGGCTATTTCCTTACAAGACGTTCATATTCCAAGGAAGAGATAATTGAACGCTTTACACCAAAGGAAAAGCCCATTAAACAGAAGATAATTAAACCTATCAAGGAAAAGAAAATCAGAGAACCAAAGGAAAAGAAGGAAAAAGTACCATACATACAGTACTGTTATATCTACCAATACAATGAAGCTGGTGAACTTGTTGGTGTATATAACAATTGTTCTGATATGGCAAACAAGACAGCTTGGAACAGTAGCACAATCAAGACATATTCAAAGAATGAAAGAGTGTTCAATGGGTATCTCATCACCAGGAAACAATATACAAAAGATGAAGCTGCCAAACTGTACAATGAAGCACTCTATAAACAACAGATGACATATGTATATGAAGATGACAAACTAATTGCAATTTGTTCTAACCTAAAAGATGTGAAAAGATTGATTGATACTGACTTGTCTTTAAAAAAGATAAGCTATCACAAGGAAAAACTAATACCAATAGGAAATTTTTTATTATGCAAATACAGAAGGATAGAGAATATTTAAAATACCTGGAAAGCAAAGGTGAAGGAAAAATCAATTGGGATGTGTGGGATAGATTAACAGCAGAATTCCACAAGTGGATGGATGAATACCTTTCAAAGAAAGATAGAATATACCCAAAAGATAAAAGACCAAGACGTACAGTGTATGCTTATAACAGTAATGGAGAATATGTAAAGCAGTGGGCAACAAATACAGAATGCGCACAAGAGATGAAATGCTCAACATCAACTGTACATAACTATAGTAAAGCTGGTAATGTCCTTAATGGCTACCTGCTATCACGTGAAAAACTCACAAAAGACGTAGCATTTGCAATGTATAAGGATAGCATACATCACGGCAATGTATACCAAGTTGGAGTTACCACAACAAAGCCAAAGAAACCTGTATATAAGTATGATGAAAATGGAAAGATAGTGGGTGTATATGAAAGCCTATACCAGTACGTCAAAGTTATGCAATCATCAAACGAATATACACTTAGATGCAGACTTACAATAGGCGATATAATAACCAAAGGACATTTATTATCTTATTCATTTTACGATGAAGAAACAGCTAAAGAAGCATATCAAGAAGCATTAAAGAGACACTGGAAACATTAGTCTGGGGTATGAAAAAGCAATTTCTTTAATGAATTAGATAAGTTTAACATACCCCAAACACTATCATATCATTATTTTGCTTATATTTGCAGCAAATTCAAAAATGATATGGTATGAAACAGATTTTGGCACTATTAAGAGTCTCAACGAACCAGCAAGACCTGGAAGCACAGCGTAAAGCAGTTACAAGAGCTATCATTCACGATGGCTTCACAGAAGATGATATTGAATATGTCGAGAAAAAGGAATCTGCAATCAAACTGAAGGAAAGTGAACGTGAAGGTCTCAATGAAATGAAAGAACTGCTGGTAGAATATCCTTCAATTAAAGCAGTATACTGTTTTGCTGTTGATAGACTTGCAAGAAAAGTAAGTGTGGTAATCTCAATCAAAGATTACTTGATGGAACGTGGTATTAACCTGGTATTCTTAAACCCTAGACCCTTGTCAACAATGCGCAAGAATGACAAAGGTGAATGGGTTGAAGACGAGATATCTGCAATGATGCTTCTTTTCCTTGCATATGGTGCTGAGATGGAGATGAAGATTAAAAAGGCACGTTTTAAAGAACAGAAAGAGCTACTTAGAGCACAGAATAAAATAGCAGAAGCCAAACCCATTTTCGGCTACTACAAGGATGATAAAAAGTATGCAAAAATTGATGACAAAGAAGGACAGATAATACGTGACCTGTTCAACGACTACCTTAAGAGAGATATATCACTGAGAGACCTGTATAATGAATATGCAGCTTATGATAAACTACCAGTAACAAAAGGAGCATCTGCAAGACTTGCTTCAATATTCTCTAATTTAGCCTACAGTGGACAAATAAAGAAGTACCCAATGATTGTCACACCAGAGGTACAAAACGCTGTTATAGCCAAAATGAAGAACAATAGGACACTATCAAAGAGTGGTACACAAAACATATATCTTGGAAAACATCTATTAGTAGATTCTGAGTCTAAAATACGTTATGTTGGCAATGGAGGAAAAGGTAACTATAGAGTCTATATGAAGGGATTACCTAACACAGTAGTTAATATAAATGCTGTTGACTCTATCTTATGGCACTGTGCAGTATCTTTACAGGTAAACTATCTTGCAAGTAATATGCTTGAAATGCATAAGAACTACGATAAGGATATAGAGAAACTTACCAGACAAATTGAATCACAAGAGAAAAAGCTAGAGGAACTGCATAAACAACAATCACTTGCTCTTAAACAGCTAATTAATGGTAGAACAACAGAAGAAGCATACACATCAATAGCTGATGACCTCAATGAACGTGAGAAGAATATTACCAGCAGAATGACAGAATATCAAACTGAGATAAGTAGAATACAGAAACTGCAAGAGACAATGCAAGAATCAACAACCCTGTCACAAAAGGTAGATGACATCAAAGAAATAACTGATGACATACAGCGGAAGGAGATAATTGACAGTATGATAGAGAAGGTAATTGTAAAGAAGATATCACCAACTGAAAAGGAAATTGAGATAATACCAAAATACCAGTATCATTTCCTTGCAATCCCTACAATGTATCAAGTAATTACCAGACATAACTTTATGCAAATAAAGGAAGGATGGAGAAGAGCTGATGGAAAGATGACATATATTGAATTCACTGGTGAAATACTCAAGAGATATGTAAAGGATGACCAGGGAAACTATAAATACAAAAACTGAGCCTATCTTCACAGACCAGCTCAGAGAAAGATTTAAAATTGTAAAAAATTTATGTAGGAAATTTTCATTATCCTTTATACCAGTGTGGTTCATACTCCTCTGGCACACGTGCAAATTTTGTGCTTACCACACCACGATTTACACAGATGTCCTCACCAACTGCCTTGGCAATCTCCTTCCAATCATCCTTGGTTAAGAGACCCAGCAGAAACTTATCAGCTAGGAAATACCCATCGTTATCCTCGTCACTCAGATAGTCAATGACCACCTTTTTCATCTGTTGCTTACCCTCTGTGGACTTTGCAAACTCCTGTGCCAGTTCTCTGACAGCTTCAATTACCATATTTTCCATTATACTTTATTTTTAATTAATAATTACTTAATCTCGATAATATGCTGTACAAAAATATGCATCTTCTTCACCATTCCAAAATGGTTCGAAGTCTATTGTATATGGATAATTAAGCTTCTTCTTGACCTCATTCAAATGGTCTTCCATATACTCCTTCTGTTCCTCTGTTACTTCAAATGTCTTCTCACAGTTTTCCTTAATAACCATTTCTGCTGACTGATACCACTGCTGTGCCTTTATTGAATAATGTTTCATACTTAAAATATTTTATTTAGTTATTCTCAATATCATTTGCTAACATCTTGACATCATTATCATCATAATCAAGTTTCTTCTTATCAACAGCCTCAAGATAGCCTAGCATTCTGTAGATGGCTGTTTCAACATTATCCTCATCGGTTGAATCACAAAGCAAGTCACCCAACTCTCTATACTTGATGTATAGGATATTATCTTCAGCCTTGGTGAGCATCTTTAATGCAACTTCAAGGTAGTCATACTGGTTCTCAACATAACTGAGGTGTCTGTCCATAACACCATTGTGTATACCAGCTTCTGAATTCTTAATTACTGCTTCAAGTAATGTCTTAATTAAATCTTCTCTTTTCATACTTAAAATATTTTATTTAGTTATTATTATCTTGAAAATCTTACATTGCAAAGATATGGAAAAAAATTCGTAATTCCAAATTCATTAATACTTTTTAACATTAAAATTTTTATATTATCCAATAATATATTATATTATTATATAATATATATTATTGTTATTTTTTATATATAATATATAGATATATAATATAATGGTCAGAGAGCCTTTAAAACTCTCTGACCTTATCATTTATCACCTGTAACATAATAACGGCTCAGAGAGCCTCTAAATGCCCTTAAATCCAATTCTATCAAGGTACTCTTGTTTCTCCTCAGTCCAGTCATTAATTCTGAAGTACCTGTTACCATAAGTCTGAAGGAACAGCTCATAAGACCTATCAGCAGTTCCACGCATTAACTTATGATAGCAATACTCCTCAAGACTCTTTGTGGTATAATGCTTGATATAAGCCACCTTATGATTCACACCTTGGAACGGAGATTGGTCACACCTTAATCCCAATGCATTATATACCTTAAGTGGTGTTGAAGGAATATGTGGATTACTAGTGAACTGAACCCTATCAAGTCCACCTCTTACCAGACTCTTTACGTGACAGTCATCCACGAAGTTATACTGACTCATTGCATTAGGATTCGGTATGGTAAATCTCTCTTGAACTGGTACACTATAGTCAGCATATATTAGTCCACTGTCTGTCATTGTCATCCAATTGAACACAACACACTCCCAATCACCTGGTATTGATGTAAGGAATTCTGATATGCTCTTATGTTTATCCAATACCAGGAACTCATCTATATCCACATATAACAGGTTATATCTGTCACCGTACTTGAGATACATATCACAGTAAGACTGCATCTGTGCCTTAACCCTACCTCTATAATCCTCAATGATAACCTTCTTATCCTTGATGTAATCTGATAATATTTCTGTAACATTCTCATTATCAGATAGTTGATTATTATCACATATTATTACCAGGTCAAAACCAAGTGATAGATAATGACCAACCCATTCTTGAAGGTACTTTCCTTCTAGTCGTTGTATTGCTACTACCGCATTTTTCATAATATATTATTTTATCAATAAGTATCAGTGAAAAGACAAAAGTAATGGCAAGGGATGGATTTTGTCTGAAAAAATTATTTTTAAGTTGAAAAATATGCCCCCCCTATCACAGGAATTCTCGATTTGGCTTAAAT
>JAEIGA010002572.1_pt1 | contig 28925 bp, 23 predicted proteins | sample 9270691 | NCBI WGS metagenome assembly JAEIGA01 (sample SAMN17057246, study PRJNA624740) | gut metagenome | biome: biome; isolation source: fecal sample | host: Bos grunniens | place: China: Xizang | collected 2019
CGAGTGTCGATGTGTTCACCTCCACATGGCCGCGGATGAGGTCATCCATCTTAACGACTCTGTTCTCAGGCATCTTGAAGCGGATCGTCCAGTCTGTACGTGTCTCGAGAAGCTCCTTCCACTCAGCCTCAGGCATGGTGAGGGAGTTGCGAAGACCCATTCTTGTTGTCTGGCCGTAGATGAATGTCTGGCCGGCAGCCTCCATCTCGGCACGCTTTGCTCCGAGTTCTTCTGCTGTGTCAAAAGCGTAATATGCATATCCTCCCGCCACGAGCTGTTCTGCATACTGACGGTAGATTGGTTTTCTCTGGCTCTGTCTATATGGCGCATGAGGATGTCGCTCAGATGCTGTCTCTACAACGTTGCCTTCTGCATCCACTCCCTCGTCAGGAACGATGCCGCACCAGTTCAGCGCTTCGATGATATATTTCTCTGCTCCCGGAACAAATCTCTGTGAGTCGGTGTCCTCGATTCTGATGATGAAATCTCCTCCGCGTTGTTTCGCGAACAGGTAGTTATAGAGTGCAGTCCTGACTCCTCCCATGTGTAGAGGTCCGGTCGGAGACGGTGCAAAACGAACTCGTGTCTTTCTTGTCATATCCATATATATTAATTGCGGCTGCAAATATAATAAAATTCTTATTCCTCGCGGCGGGCACCTCCTGCGGTCTTGCGTCGGATGGCTGCAGTGTTTTCAAGTTCGCTCTTGTTCTGACCTTCAGATACAAGAAGCACCGGACGGGCGCCGTCTTCGAATATGAGTTTCTTGCGTACGTCCGCGTTATTGTAGCCGATCTTCTGACTGCGGATCTCAGGGAGATCTATGCCCCCATCAGATGCAAATGCTGCCTTGTCATATACGAAATCGTTGTCAATGGTGATTATGTTTCCGAGGTCGTTCATCGGAAGGAGCATGCTCATCTTGAATCCTGTCGCAATCACAGTGATGTTCACTCTGTCGCCGAAGTCCGGATCTTCCTCGTAGACGATTCCGCTCTTGAAGTTGTTTGCCTTGCCTGTATATTCCTTGATAAGCTGGCTCACGCGGCCGAGCTCGGTCATTGTCATTCCCTTGTCGTTCAGGCCCACAGTGATGTTCACCAGAACGTTCTTGGCGGTGGTCAGGTCGAAATCGTTCAGGAGAGGGGATTCAAGGGCATTGCGCACTGCATCCTCGATTCTGTTCTCACCCGTTCCAGTTCCACATCCCATAAGAGCCATTCCGCTGTTCTTCATCATGGTTCTGACATCCTTGAAGTCCACGTTGATGTAGCCTCGTTTCTTGATGATGTCAGTTATGCCGCGGACAGCAGTCGCAAGCACTTCGTCGGCTTTAGGGAATGCCTCCTGAAGAAGAAGGTCCCCGTAGAACTCGAACAGCTTTTCATTATCTATGATCAGGAGGCTGTCCACGTTCTTCTCAAGTTCGTTGATGCCGTCGATTGCCTTGGACATGGTCTCGTTGCCCTGGTTCCTGAACGGAATGGTTACGACTCCGACAGTGAGGATGCCCTTTTTCTTAGCCATTGCAGCGATCACCGGGGCTGCACCGGTTCCGGTACCTCCACCCATTCCTGCAGTGATGAAGAGCATGTCGGTGTTGTTGTCTATCACCTTCGCTGCAATTTCATCCTGAGAGTTCAGGGCTGCATTGCGACCCTCTGTCGGGTTGGTTCCAGCTCCGAGGCCCTCTCCGAGCTGAATCTTGATCGGAACATCGCACTTTTCGAGAGCCTGTGAGTCAGTATTGCACACCACAAAGGTACATCCCTCGATCTTCTGGTTGTACATGTAGTTCACTGCATTGCAGCCACCGCCGCCAACTCCGATTACCTTTATTATTGAGTCTGTAGTCACCCAGTCGGTAGGGGTGAGGTCGATATTGTCAATATATCCTTCCATAGTCTCTGGCCTCCTTAGTTATCACTGTCCATGTCATTCATAACGCTGTCGAAGATGTTGCCCACGTATCCGGCAATCTTTTCGCCCCATTTGACCTTCGGTTGCTTATGCTTCTTAGGCTTTTCCGGAGCCTTGATTTCTGTCTCATGGATTTCCACATCTTCCATTGCGGAATCCGAGAACAGACTGCCGTCCGGTGTGCTGTCTTCGTCTGTGAATATGTTCTCCGCGACCTCTTCTTCCTTAGGAAGAGCACAGTTAAGTTCACTTTGCTCATTTGCTGCAAGAATGAGTCCGATGCTGGTTGCAGCTGTGGTTTCTCCCAAACCGTCACATCCCTGACAAGAGAAGAATCTGCGTGGGTATCCGGTCCTTACGCGGAATCCCGAAAGCTCGTTGATGAAGGCTCCCAGGTTTGGAAGTTGAGCACTTCCACCTGTCACGACGATTCCGCTACGGAGCATATCTGCGAATCCGCTTTCCTGTATTTCATATAGGATCGCAGTCATTATTTCTTCTACACGTGCTGTGATGATTTCAGAAAGGTATTTGACAGGAAGCTGCTTGTCCGGCTCTGTGCTGTTGCTCCTGATGTGGATGATCTTCTCGCTCAGACTCTGAAGTCGGTCCGGCATGCATGCTCCGAATGCCATCTTGATGTTTTCTGCAAGCTTTTCTGAAATCTGGCACTCGCTTTTGATGTCGTCGGTTATATTCTTTCCTCCGAACGGGATGGATGCGTAGTGGCGCATTATGTTACCATGATATATGGAAACGGAAGTACAACCGGCTCCGAAGTCTATCAGGGCCACACCATTCTCCATTTCCGAATATTCAAGGACCGCCTTGGCTGTTGAATCTGCCGTGAAAAATTTCCGTATTGCGGATAGTCCTGCCTTGTTCATGGCGAGGTCCATCTTGGTGATGTCACTCTTCTTTCCTATGAATATCTTGAAGTTGCCCTCCAGAACATCGCTGGCCATGCCGATGATGTCGTTCTCTATCAGCTGGAAATTCTCTCCATCCGAGAATGACTGAGCCACGGCACCATAGATCGCCTCCTTGCCTGGATCCGTAAGCGGGTACGAATCCTGTGCAAAGCTCTTCAGTGCAGCAATATCATCTGTTGTGATATCTGTGTCATAGCCTCTGTCCTCGATCTTTCCAGTGTTACTCTCCTGACGAACAGGGTATCTGGACATTCCCACGACGGCCTGTGTGATCTTGATACCAAGACTTTCCTCGGCCTCGCGTACTGCCTCTGTGAGCGGACCTGTCACATGACTGGCATTGAATACACTGCTGTAGCGGATTCCCGCAGAAGGGGTCTCCTTGTAGTACACGATCTGGACATCCTTGCCGATTACCTTTGCCACGGTTACGGCTATCTTGGATGTTCCCAAGTCAATCGCTACAATATGTTTGTCTGTCATTTCCATATATATTTATTTTATTTACATACGATTTGTCCCGTAAATCTTACATCCACCGATGTGTATCTAGCCGATCCTTTTTCCGGAACGATGGTCGTGTAATATTTCTCCATCTTCCTGAACTTTTCATTTATGGAATGGGGCTGTCCGAACAGGAACATCTCCTTCCCTTCACGAGGGATCAGGATCAGTTCTCCTTTCTGGTCTACGGAGATCTGGACGATCTTTCCTTTCCACACCTTGCTGTCCTCCATATAGTTGATAATGTCCATTACACTCCTGAACCATGCCTTTTCCTCCGGATCGGAGATGTCTCCCTTATATCCGCTGTTTGCTGCGAGGGGTATATTGCCGTCTACAATCTGCACATGTGATGCATAGGTGCTTTGAAGCGGGAATATATATCCTTCTGCATCTGCGTAGAATCCGCCATCCTTTTTCTGGAACCTGACAACAGGCTTTCGTTGTGTTACCTTGATATTCAGCAGGCTGTCCCTGGTTACATAAGCCTGACTCTTCCTGACTGCGCTTCTTCTGTCGACTATGTGTTCAATCTTGGTCAGGTCTATGCTGTCCAACGGCTCTCCGATGATATTCCCATAGCTCTTGTCGATAAATCTCCGCACATCCGAGGCACTGACGAAACTATTCTCTGCGCTGTCCAGCACCTCGATCCTGATACCTTTGCACACCAGTGGTCTGCGTGCTTCCATGCCGGCAATATAGGACGCGACGATACAGCCTGCGATTGCAATCGCAAGAAGGGCTTGGAGAATATGTTTCACCACTTTGTTCATCGTTTGTCAAGCATGTCTGCAATTTCGCCTACAAATCTGTCGATGTCTCCTGCTCCGAGTGTGGCCAGTACTTCCACAGGCTCATTGCGGAGATAATCCATGAGTTCACTTCTCTGAAGGAGTACCTTGTCTGATGTGATGTCCTTGAATATGATTTCCGAAGTCACCCCGGGAATAGGGAGTTCTCTTGCCGGGTAGATGTCCAGAAGAATCACCTTGTCAGCCAGACTCAGGGCCTGGGCAAACTCAGGAGCAAAGTCGCGTGTTCTTGTGTATAGGTGTGGCTGGAATACAACGGTCAGCCTTGAAGCCGGATATGATTCTCTTATTGAACTGAGTGCGGCACTGATCTCTTCCGGATGATGGGCATAATCATCGATGTACATGCATCCCTGCTTCTTCACCTGAATGTCGAACCTTCTCTTTACGCCGCTGAAGCAAGCGAGGGCCTTCTTTATATCTTCCGGTGCGATGCCGTATGTGAGTGCTATTGCAGATGCCGCAGTTGCATTTTCTACATTGACCCATCCTGGAATTCCCACGATGCAGTCCTCGATTACACCTCCGGGATAGTGAAGGTTGAAATGACCGTCCTTGAGAGGCTCGGCACGGAAGTCTGCCTCAGGGTTATCAAAACCATATGTCTTGATTTCTGCTTTGGTGTCGGCAGATGTTATGTCGAGTCCGTGTTTCACTATTACGGTTCCGCTTACCTGTGATGCAAATGCCTTGAAAGCTTCGGTTACATGGGAGGCATCCCCGTATATGTCCAGATGGTCTGCGTCCATGGAGGTGATTACCGCAATTTCCGGGAAAAGCTGCAGGAATGAACGGTCAAATTCATCTGCCTCAGCAACAACCACATCGTTAGGACTTATAAGCAAATTTGTATTATAATTCTTAGATATTCCCCCAAGAAATGCTGAACATCCTTCTCCTGAGTTCATGAAAAGGTGGCTTGTGAGTGTGCTGGTGGTAGTCTTTCCATGAGTTCCAGCCACAGCCATGCATCTTTGCCCTTGAGTAATCTCTCCCAGCATCTTTGACCTCTTGATTACACGGTAGCCGTTCTGCTGGACATATGAGAGCTCTCCCATGTCGGCGGGAATTGCCGGTGTGTATACAACCAAGGTGTTCTCCACATCCTTTGGAACGAAGGTGATGTCATCGGTATAGTGAATGTCGATACCCTCAGATTCCAGCTCATGCGTCAGCGGAGACGGAGTCTTGTCGTATCCGCTCACTTTATAGCCCTTGGCATTATAGTACCTTGCGATGGCGCTCATTCCGATGCCGCCTATTCCTATGAAATATATGTTTGTCATTGTAATATCCTATAAATTTCTTCCACTATGGTCATAGCTGCATCCGGCAGCGCCAGCTTCCCGATATTTCTCTCCAGTTCTGCAATCCTCTCCGGCTTATCAAGCAGTCTGCATGCGGTGCTCATGAGTTTTTCCGCGGCTTCTTCGTCACGCACGATCAGTGCCGCATCCTTGTTTACCAGTGCCATTGCATTGTGAGTCTGGTGATCCTCTGCAACATTAGGCGAAGGAACAAAGACTGTAGCCTTCCGTGCAGCGCAGAGTTCGGAGACCGAACTTGCGCCTGAACGTGAAATCACCACATCAGCCACAGCATAGGCAAGATCCATCCTCTGTATGAAGTCCGAATGATGGATTCTTGATAAATCCTTTCCGGCAGCCTTCATGTCAGACATGAACCGATCCACTGAAGGCTTATAATATTTTCCGCACTGCCAGATCACTTCGGCCTTTTCTCCACCCGGGCAGCCGTCCATGATCCATTTCTTCATGGCTTCGTTGAGAGTCCTGCTTCCGAGACTTCCTCCCACCACGAATATCTGTCTGCAATACGGGTTGAGACCGTAGAATGCATATCCCTCGTTTTTCATTTCTGTTGTTGCCGGCACAATGTCCTTCCTGATTGGGTTGCCGCTGAGTACGATTCGGTCAGCAGGAAAGAATCGTTCCATTCCTTCGTAGGCTACGCATATGGATTTTGCCTTCTTTCCGACAATCTTGTTGGTCAGTCCTGCAAATCCGTTCTGCTCCTGGATCAAGGTCGGGACACCGAGGAGTCCCGCGGCCCAGAGAAGGGGTGCACTGGCATATCCTCCAACACCTATGGCGATATCTGGCTTGAATTCCTTAAGGGTACGGCGAGCCATTCCAAGGCTCTTCAGAATCTTGAATGGTAACGCAAGGTTGCTGAGTGTGAGTCTCCTCTGAAGACCAGCAATCGGGAGACCGATTATCCGGTATCCTGCAGCCGGTACCTTTTCCATTTCCATCCTTCCTTCTGCCCCGACAAAAAGTATTTCTGTCTCAGGGTTCACCTCCCTTAGTTTATTAGCAATGGAAAGGGCAGGGAAGATATGTCCTCCCGTACCCCCTCCGCTTATGATTACTCTGAGTTTTCTGAATCTCATATTATAAATCGTCTATCTGTTCAAGTATGTCCAGACTGGCCTGGATGTCATCCCGTTCGCCTTCATAGAGCGGCGTCGCTGCTTCTTCCTCTTCCTGAATCTGCTTGCGGGCCATCCTGCTTATGGAAAGGATCACTCCGAAAGCTATGCAGAAAATGATGAAAGCAAAACTGCCGTGGCTTATCAGCGGTAGGGTCTGTCCGGTCATCGGTCCCATATCCGTGTTCACCATCATGTGCATGAAGGCCTGTCCCGTAATCAGCACACTCAGTCCTCCGACTGCTATCTTTGCATATTCATTTGTGCATTTGCTGGATATCAATGCCCCTCTTGCCAGCAGACTCACATAAAGGAGGATGATGAGTATACCTCCAAAAAGACCGTATTCCTCGACTATGAAACTGAACATGTAGTCTCCGTATATGTTGGAGACTACATATTTCTGAGTGCTTCCTCCGATGCCTTTACCCGTTATTCCACCCTCATGTACTGCGATCTTTGCGCTGTACGGCTGCTTGATCTTGTCCAGTTCGAGATAGAATTCCCTTGAGCCCTTCCTGAGTGTCTTGAGATTGTCCACATCATATTCAGCCTCTAATCTGGTGGTCATTGTAGCGACTCTCTCAAAAATAGGAAACACCTTTCCGTCGGTCGCGTTATACAATCCTACGATTGACAGAAGGAGTCCCAGTCCTATGACTGCTGCAAGGCCGATTTCCTTGAATGGAGCGCCTCCGATCAGAAGCACAGCTATCAGTATGGCGCCGATGAACATCGCGCTCGATCCGCTTCCCATCAGAACCATGACGCAGGTGAGCAGGATCGGGAGATACATATATATGGTTCTTTTCCAGAAAGGCCTGCTTAGAAAATCAAGCTTTCCTCCTGTGCAGGAGTTGGCAATTTTCATATACTTGCTCTTCTGGCGTTTCTTCAGTGCTTCCTGGTCTTCCTTGAATGCGTGCAGGGCCCATGCAAGATAAAGCACCATCGCCACCTTCACCACTTCGAATACGTGCATCTGGAATCCTGCCACTCTGAGAGTTCGCCACGCTCCGTTGATATATTCTGCTTCCAGAACCCCGGGTATCTTTACATGCAGGTCAAGCAGCAGAAGCAGAAAGAATGAAAGCGCGAATCCGAGTTGCGAAAGCACTCGGAATACTCCTATCCTTTTTATATTGTATAAGATGGATATGAGTCCAAGACCGACTCCTACGACCACAATATGGTCCTTGATGAAGTCCATCCTGTCCTTGCTTCCTTCCTTCAGGAGCGAGGTTGAGGAGAATATTGCAAGTATGGAGAATATGATGAGCATGAATACAATGACCCATACGACCTTATCGCCTTCGATATTGTCGATGAAGTTCCAGAATCTTCCGCCTGGGGAGTCATTGCTTTTCCTGCTGTCTTTTGTCATTTCCTAAAGGCTTCTTACGGCTTCCTTGAACTGTCTGCCCCTGTCTTCATAGTTCTTGAAGAGGTCGAAGCTTGCACAGCATGGTGACAGAAGTACCACGTCACCTGCGGATGCAATGCTGTCGGCTGTCTTCACAGCTTCCTGTGCTGAAGTTACATCGAACATCTGGGGAACAATACTCTCGAATGCTGCATGAATCTTGGTGTTGTCTACGCCCAGACAAATGATGGCCTTGACTTTCTCTTTTGCAAGCTCCAGAAGGGTAGAGTAGTCGTTGCCCTTGTCTGTTCCGCCCACAATCCAGATGACAGGTCTGCTTTGGCACTCAAGCGCATACCATGCGGCATCCACATTGGTCGCCTTTGAATCGTTGATATAGAGCACGTCTCTGATGCTCAGTACTTTTTCCAGTCTGTGCTCAACAGCCTGGAATGATGCGAGGCCGTCTCTGATCACTTCGTTGGTGATGTCCATAGCCTTTGCCGCGAGGGCTGCTGCCATGGAATTGTATATGTTGTGCTTTCCGCCAAGTGCAAGTTCCTGGAGATACATGTCGCATTCCTCGTTCTTGTATCTCACGATCATCTTGTCTTCCTTGACGAAGGCACCTTGAGCTACTTCGCCTTTCTGAGTGAAAGGCAGCTGCTTTGCCTTTACTACTATCTGGTTCAGATGGCTCACTGTAATCTCGTCGTCCGAGCAGAATATGAAGCAGTCTTCGCTCGACATGTTGCGTGTGATGCGGAACTTTGATTTTACGTAGTTTGTCATATTGTACTGGTATCTGTCAAGATGGTCTGGCGTTATGTTGGTGATGATGGCGATGTCTGCCTTGAAGTCGTATACGTTGTCCAGCTGGAAACTGCTGAGCTCCAGGACATATATGTCGTGTTTCTCGGTAGCTACCTGATATGCGTAACTCTTTCCGATGTTACCGCCGAGACCTACGTTCAAGCCCGCCTGCTGCAGGAGGTGATATATGAGTGAAGTCGTCGTAGTCTTACCGTTGCTACCGGTAATGCAGACCTTCTTCGCCGAATCATATCGACCGGCGAACTCGATTTCGGATATCACCCCGATTCCCTTGTCTAGGACTTTCTGCACCATAGGTGCGGTCTCTGGAATACCAGGACTTTTAATCACTTCGTCAGCGTTTAGGATTAGCTCTTCGGAATGGCCGCCCTGCTCATAAGGTATGTCCCACTCTTCGAGCGTCGACACATACTTCTCGGACAGTTTTCCCATATCCGAGAGAAATACATCGAATCCTTTTACCTTTGCGAGAACGGCAGAACCTACACCGCTTTCTCCTCCGCCTAAAACTACTACTCTTGACATATATTTTATCTTACCTTTAGTAACGCTATTGTAATTACTGCCAGGATGATTCCGATAATCCAGAACCTCACTACTATCTTTGCTTCCGGAATGGCCTTTACAGGTTTCTTTATAAGTGCCGGGATGCCTTCTTTCTGGTAGTGATGATGAAGCGGAGCCATCTTGAATATTCTTCTTCCCTCTCCGTATTTCTTCTTTGTGTATTTGAACCAGAACGTCTGCATCATCACCGACAGACTTTCCACGAAGAAGATTCCGCAAAGAATCGGCAGAAGGAGTTCCTTTCTTATGAGAATGGCACATACACCGATGATTCCTCCCAACATGAGACTTCCTGTATCTCCCATGAATACTTGTGCAGGGAATGAATTATACCAGAGGAATCCTATGAGTGCTCCCACGAATGCTGCCATGAATACCGCAAGCTCACCACTTCCCGGGATATACATGATGTTGAGGTATTCCGCATTAACTATATTGCCGGAGAGCCATGCGAATATGCCCAATACGACACCTGCAATCGCTGATGTACCGGTCGCAAGACCATCCATTCCATCGGTCAGGTTGACTCCGTTGGAACATGCGGTGATGACCACAATTATCATGAGCACGTAGATGCCCCATTTGCAGTACCATCCTGCCTTGCCCTTCAATGGGGACAGCCACTTATAGTCGAACTCGTGGTCCTTGATAAAAGGCAGTGTGGTCTTTGTACTCTTTATTACATCATGCTTTGTGGGCACTATCATGTTTTCTGTCACTTGCGTGATGTATGCTGTTGCCGATACTACCATCGTTTCCTCAATGGTCACCTTCTCTCTGATGACGATCTGATCGCTGAAACATACAGCCAGACCGATTGCAAGTCCAAGAACCGATTGGGCTATCAGTTTGGCTTTGGCACTCATGCCCTCCTTGTTCTTTTTGAAGACCTTTATGTAATCATCTGCGAATCCGATGAGGAAGAACCAGATAGTGCTTATGAGGATAAGAATCGTGTATATGTTCTTCAGATTTGCCAAAAGAAGAACCGGAACAATGATGGAAAGGAATATTATGATTCCTCCCATTGTCGGCGTACCCTTCTTCTGCATCTGTCCCTCGAGACCAAGATCTCTGATTTCCTCTCCGATCTGTTTCTTCTGGATTGCACGGATTATCCTCTTTCCTGCAAAGAGTGAAACCAACAGGGCGACAATTGCTGCCCCTATTGCTCTGAACGACAAGTAATTGAACAACCCGATTCCCGGAATGTCCACCCCTGTCTGCTTCAAATATTCTATTAAATGATATAACATGTCGTTATCCTCAATTATCCTATTGTCTTGAATGCTTCACTGACGATTTCCTTTTCGTCAAAATGCCTCTTTTCTGTTCCTGTGATCTGGTAGGTCTCGTGTCCCTTTCCAGCCAAAAGGATGGTTGCTCCTTCGCCTGCCAGCATGATTGCGGTACGGATGGCCTGTTCGCGGTCCTCTATGAATAAGGATTTTGCTTTCCCTGATATGTCCATCCCGGCCCTGATGTCAGCCATTATGTCCGCAGTATTCTCTGTTCTGCTGTTGTCTGATGTAACTATGATTCTGTCTGCCATCTTCTGCGCTATAAGCCCCATCTCCGGACGCTTTGTCCTGTCTCTGTCTCCTCCGCAACCGAAAACGCATATCAGCTCGCGGCCCGGGGCAATCTCCCTAAGAGTCTTCAGTACGTTCTCAAGGGCGTCAGGAGTGTGTGCATAGTCTATTATCACTGATATGTCCTTAGGACCTCTCATGTTCTCGAGCCTTCCCGGAGCAGGTCTGAGCGTGCTCATAGCCACCAATGTTTCTTCGGGGTCCGCTCCCAGGACTACTGCTGTGGTATATATTGCAAGAAGGTTATATGCATTGTGCTGTCCTATCAGGCAACTCCAGCTTTCTGTTCCGTCTGTTTTGATAAGCATTCCTTCGAAACTCTGCTCTACGATACGGCATGTGTGGTCTGCAATGCTTCTGAGTGAGTAGGTCACCACCTGTGCCTTCGTATTCTGCACCATCACCATTCCGTTCCTGTCATCGATGTTGGTAATTGCGTATGCGTCAGATGGCAACGAGTCAAAGAACAGTTTCTTGCATCTTAGATATTCTGCAAATGTCTTGTGGTAGTCAAGATGGTCGTGTGTCAGATTTGAGAATATTCCGGCCTTGAACTTAAGTCCGGCAACTCTTTCCTGTTCCACTCCGATTGAACTCACTTCCATGAAACAGTATTCGCATCCGGCATTCACCATCTCTGCAAGCAGTGAATTTATGGTCAGCGGGTCGGATGTGGTATTGACAGCTTCCGTCCCTTTGGTTCCTACATAGTTGGCAATTGTTGACAGGAGCCCGCAACTATATCCCATTGCAGTGAACATCCTGTGCAGGAGTGTTACGGTAGTTGTCTTTCCGTTGGTTCCCGTGATTCCTACGAGGGTGAGCTTCTGTGACGGATTGTCATAGAAGTTTGACGCAATGATGGCGAGGGCATGTCTGGATGACTCTGTCTTTACTGCAATCACTCCTTCCATGTCCAGAGCCTCCGTTCTGGTGTCGAAGGCCTCCTGGTCTTCGTAGACTATCACGCGTGCTCCCTTGCCTACGGCTGTCGCTATGTAGTCGTGACCATCGCTGGCAAAGCCCTTGATAGCCACGAACAGCGATCCGTAGGAAACCTTCCTCGAGTCGCAGCAGACTGAACTAACTTCAGTCGCACCATATGAGCCGTCAAAATGACAGCCGCTGTCCTTCAATATCCTGTCAAGTCTCATTTGAGCACAAGTTTTATCAATTCACCTTTCGCGCAGATTTGTCCGGCTTCCGGAATCTGGCTCACTACGTGTCCTATCCCCTCATACTGGCATCTGTATCCGTTGTTTTCGATTGCATAAATCGCGTCCTTAAGTCCCATGCCCTTCACATCTGGAACCGGAATCGAAGTGCCTTTTCTCGTCCCTATATAGTCGGCTCTCATCTCCGGCACCTTTGCTCTTTCCTGGAAGATTTCTCCCCAGGTGCTGTCAAGTGACCAGAGGTTGTCTACTATCTCTCTGAATGTCATTGCCGGTATCACACCTCCGTAGACACTTCCCTTCGTCAGCTTTGTGTATACAACCACAATCGCTGTATATTTCGGCTCATCTGCAGGGAAGAATCCCACGAATGTAGCCTGATATCTCTTTTCTCCGTTGATCGAAACGTATCGGTCCTTCTTCTGCGGCATCTCTTCAGGGCTCAGAGCTGTTCTGGCGGTTCCTGTCTTTCCTGCCACCACGCACTTCGCATTCTTGAGTCTTGTGGCTGTACCTTCCAGAGTTACCATCTTCAAGGCCCTTGTCAGGGTGTCTGCAGTCTTTTTTGAGAATACAGACCCGTTGAGAATCTGCGGTTCGAACTGCTTTACCGGCTCTCCCTTCACTTCGAACGATTCGATCAGATAAGGTTTCATCATCTTTCCCTTGTTGGCCACCGCATTGTAGAAGGTGACCATGTTCAGCGGAGTCTCCATGATGGAATATCCGATAGCTATTCCTGCTAGGTCCGTCAGGCTGACGTGATCCTTTATCCTTGAATTGGTTCCACCTCTTTCCTTGAGATCAAACTCGTAGGAATTGTTCAGCCTGTATTCATACAGTCGGTTGATGAACTCCTGCGGGTCGTTCTGGTAATGGTCGATCAGCAGTCTTCTGAACACATAGTTCGAAGATATCTTGAATCCGTCCAATACACTGATCCTGCTCGTGTTGTGCTTCCTCTCCCAGTCCTTTATATATTGGTCGTCCTTTATATCCGCGACGTCGTCAATCTTTCCGTGGTTGGTAGGAAGCTTGGTACTTAACTTCGCATGCCCGTCTTCGAGAAGTGTCGCGAGGATCACTGTCTTGAATATCGATCCAGGCTCTCCAGGCCGTCCGATGGCCATGTTGAAGTTCTCTCCCAGCTCTCCCTTGCTGTTCTTCTGAAGATTCACCATTGCCTTTATGGCTCCTGTCTTTACCTCCATGATCACCACGCATCCTCCCTCTATCGCCTCGTCGTCCGCTATCCTTTTCCTCAGCGCCCTGTCTGCGATATCCTGAATATCGATGTCTAGGGTCGTTCTGATGTCCTGGCCGTGAACTACATCCACAATTGCGCTGTCCTGATCTATAATCAGGCCCCTGTCAGTACGTTTCATCCACTGTGACCCCTCCTTGCCGTGAAGGATGTAGTCGTACTGTCCTTCGATTCCGAGGAAACGGCTTTCTTCCGGGTTCTCCTTGTTGATTCTTACGTCTCCGATCACCCTTCCTGCAAGCGTCCCATAAGGGTACTGCCTTGTTTCGATCTCGGTCTTTATCATTCCGCTCTTGAACTGTCCCTCGTTGAAGAGCGGCAGTTGCTTGAGCTGGAGATAGGTCTGATGGTCTATGCCTTTTGCTATGGGGACGTTCTTACGCCCTTTCAGGTTGGATTCGCGGTTGCTTATTATCAGATTGTAATAATAATCGGCCGTCTTTCCGTCCTTTGCCAGCACTTTGGGCAACTCCCTGCTGAGCTTCCATGCCTTCGCTTTCCAATCGTTCTCCAAGGAGTCGCGCTTTCTGGCTGTCCTGGCCATCGCAAACTCTTCTTTTCTTACCGTGCAGTCCATGTTGATGTTGTACATGGGCGTAGAGATGGCCAACAATTTCCCGTTGCAATCCATGATCGCACCTCGCTCCGGTTTCTCAATCTGCCGATACCTCTTGGGCTGGAAGTATCTTACGAGTTCCTGGTCAGGTTCCCAAGCGAACTGGAGTACGATGATCTTCACAATCAGCGCGGCAGAAAGTGCGAGGAAGAAACAGTAAAGTACCCACAGAATCATGCTGACTCTGTCGGTTTTCTTCTTCTGTATTCCTCTGTCCGTCTCCATCTATCTCAATATGTCAGCAGGTTTGTGTGGAGCCGCCACTTCCGATCCCATCTCCTCGAGCATGGCTTCCACCGTACTCAGTCTGTCAAGCCCCACAAGTTCATATGTCATCTGCGCGTTCTGTATCTTAAGCGTTCTTATTGTCTCATTGTTCTTTTCCACCTTCAGCATCGTCTGCTCTGTTCTGTAGCTCATCCATATGCTGATGCAACCAAGGAGGAAGGCATATAATATATAAGGTAGAGCCTTGTCCACCCTCATCCTCAGAAGGAGGTCTCCTCTTCCAAGAGAAAGGAAGAAGGCTCCTATGGCTTTGCCCACCGCTTTCCACTGTATTCTTTTCACCCGCGTCATATCTTTTCTGCTATTCTCAGTTTTGCACTTCTCGCTCTTGTGTTTGAAGCTATTTCGCTTTCCTGTGGGAGTATGGGTTTACGATTTACAGCCCTGAGGGGTGCGGTGATGTTTCCGTAGAAGTCCTTTTCTGCATTACCTTCTATGTTTCCAGCCTTTATGAAGTTCTTCACCATCCTGTCCTCGAGTGAATGATAGGTGATGATGACCATCTTTCCGCCGCTTTTGAGTGACTTGGCAGCTCCGCTGAGGAACTTCTCAAGTGATTTCATCTCCTGATTCACCTCTATCCGTAGCGCTTGGTAGACCTTGGCGAGGAACTTATGTTCGGCGAATTTCGGCAGCGCGCTTTCTATTGCCTTGCCAAGATGTGCCGTGGTCTCGATAGGTGAGTCTTCCCTTGCCTTGCATATAAGTTGTGCAATCCTTCTGCTGTTGTTCACTTCTCCGTATAATCTCAGAATCTTTTCGATCTCCTCCAAATCATATCCGTTGATGATATCCGCTGCAGTGGTCTGGGCCTCCTGGTTCATTCTCATGTCCAGAGGTGCGTCGTATCTGAATGAGAAACCTCTTTCAGCGGTGTCAAACTGATGTGAAGAAACCCCAAGGTCGGCGAGGATGCCGTCGATCCCTTCCTTATATCCCTGGTGGAGGATGTGATTGTGTATCCATCTGAAATCGCTGCGGATCAGTGTCAGCCTGTCATCTTCCGGCTTGTTCGCGATCGCGTCGCTATCCCTGTCGAAAGATATGAGACGTCCATCGGGGGATAGTCTTCTGAGAATCTCAGAACTATGTCCTCCTCCGCCGAATGTGGCGTCTGCGTATATTCCTGAAGTGGAGCCGATCAAAGCTGAAACGCTTTCATCAAGCAGTACGGGTGTGTGGTACTCAGACATCTCAGACCTCCTTTTTATATGCGTCCTGATATCTTCTTTCCCATCTGACGGAATTCCTCTGCTGAAAGGCATCCTCCGTCTATCTTCTCCTTTGCCCAGATTTCCACCTTGTAGTCCACTCCGAGGACTACGACTTCCTTGGTGATTCCGGCAGCCTCAAGGAGTTCCTTCGGAATGCTGATTCGGCCAAGTTTTGCATCAGGTGTCACTGAGGCTGTGTTGTTCATGTATGTTCTCCAGTACCTTATGTGCTCATCGTCAAACGCGAGGTCAAGTTTGGATCTTACGGCCTGCGACATGTTGTTCCATTCCTGCCATGTGTACATCTCGAGACAGTCTGAGTGCATGTCCTTTCTGATGACGAATTCCATCTGCTCGGCAGGTACGGCATTCTTGATGGCAGAAGGAATCACTAATCTTCCTTTGTCATCAATCTTTGCAGTATGTCTACCGAAAAATCCAGTCATGGTGTTACATAAGTTTGAGTGTTGCAAAAGTATAAACTTTTTTCCATTTTATTCCACAATTTCCCAAATTTTTCCACAAACTTATGAACATTATTCTTATTTTTGCAGCCGATGAAATTTCATAAAAATGAGAAGAGTATATAATATCTTGATTCTATGCGCCTTGATGGCGGTTTTTGTCTCATGTGGAAGAAAAGGGGAGAGTCCGTCTGTTATTTCGGCTGATTCCACTGATGCTGTTGTGGATAACACAAAGACATGGCAATATGCTGTTGATACTCTCCGCTGTGTGGATGGTAAGGTGAAGAACGGGCAGTTCTTCTCGACCCTGTTGACTTCTCTCGGCCTTTCGGCTTCCGAGGCGTATAACCTCACTCAGGCTTGTGCGCCGACCTTTGATGTCCGCACGCTCCGCGTGGGCAATACCTATAAGGCGTATTACGATTCTTCTCTCCAATACATTGTCTATGACCGGGACCGTTCATCCCAACTGATATTTAAATGCCAACCTCCATATGATGTGACGGTTTATGAAAAGCCTGTCACGATTGAGAGTCGTTATGCCGATGTGACCATAGCAAACTCTCTTTGGGTGGATATGACCGAGGCGGGTGTGTCTCCGAACCTGATTCTCAGTCTGTCGGATATATATGCGTGGACGGTGGACTTCTTTGGTCTTCAGAAGGGAGACCGTTTCAGGGTTCTTTATGAGGAAAAGATGTGTGACGGAGAAGTCATAGCAGTGGATACTGTGCGCTATGCTGTCTTTACTCATCGTGGCGAGGATTTTCCGTCGATCATGTATGATCAGAAAGACGGAGGGAACATATATTGGAATCAGAAAGGAGAGAGCATGCGTAAGGCCTTCCTTAAAGCTCCTTTGAAGTTTTCCCGTATCAGTTCCGGCTTTTCTTACGCGCGCAAGCACCCTGTGACCAAGAAAGTGCGCCCTCACACAGGAGTGGATTATGCTGCTCCTACCGGAACTCCGGTTATGACTATCGGTGATGGAGTTGTTACTAGTGTCAAGTATGAAGGGGCTGGTGGAAAAACCATTCGAATCAAGCATAATTCAGTGTATTCCACAGCTTATCTTCATCTGTCCAAATACGCTAAAGGAATAACTCCAGGAAAGCGTGTCCGTCAGGGTGAGGTTATTGGATATGTCGGTTCTACTGGCCGTTCGACAGGCCCGCATCTGGATTTCAGGGTGTGGAAGAATGGAACTCCGATCAATCCTCTAAAGATGGACTCGCCTCCGGCTGAGCCGGTCAAGGATGCTCACAAGAAAGCTTTTGAGCAGATGCATGAAAAATACAAGGCCCAGATTGATACAATCCAGGCCCGTTCCATTGTTTCTGAACTTTTCGGACTTCTTTAGGAATGGTCTTTTTATTTCTTTGAAATTCAGTTTATTCTGCTGCAGATGAGGGTGGCTGAAGTCACGGACTCCACTTTCACATGGCAGTAGTCTCCGGCTTTTTCTCCTCGTGACGGGAATACGCACATCTTGTTGCTGCTCGCTCTTCCACACAGCTCGTCAGGGTTCTTTTTTGAAGGACCTTCGACGAGTACTTTCAATACCTTTCCGATTTCCTTCTCGTTGCTCTTGAGACTCATTCTGCCCTGAAGTGCGATGATCTCGTTGAGTCTTCTGGTTTTCTCCTCATATGTGATGTCGTCAGGATATACCTTTGATGCAAGGGTTCCAGGACGTTCCGAGTATGCGAACATGAATGCTGAGTCGAACACCACCTTCTCCATGAGGCTGAGGGTGTCCTGATGGTCCTGTTCGGTCTCTCCGCTGAATCCTGCGATTACGTCGGTTGTCAGTCCGCAGTCGGGAATCACGCTACGGATCTTCTCCACTCTTTCAAGATACCATTCCCTGTTGTACTTCCTTCTCATTTTTTCCAGCATTATGCTGCTTCCGGACTGTACCGGGAGATGGATGTGCTTGCAGATGTTGTCATATTTCGCCATGGTATAGATAACCTCGTCGCTGATGTCCTTTGGGTGTGATGTTGAGAATCTTACGCGGAGTTCTGGGCTGATCTGGGCCACCATTTCCAGAAGTTGAGGAAAGTTCACCTTGTCGTCTTCTGAATTCCATGCGTATGAATCCACGTTCTGACCGAGGAGAGTAACCTCCTTATATCCGTTTGCGAAGAGGATTCTTGCTTCATTTACGATAGTATGTGGGTCGCGGCTTCTCTCGCGTCCTCTAGTGTATGGGACCACGCAGTATGAACACACGTTGTTGCAACCTCTCATGATGGATATGAATGCGGAGACGCCGTTTTTGTCGAGTCTCACCGGTGCGATATCGGCATATGTCTCCTCGTGTGAGAGGAGGACGTTCATCTGAGGACTGTCAGGGGTGATGGTTTTAAGGAGTTCCGGGAGACTTCTGTATGAATCGGGGCCGGCTACAAGGTCAACTTTCTCAAGAAGCTTGTCTTTGAGCCTTTCTGCCATGCATCCCACAATTCCAATCACGACCTCTCTCTGTCTCTTCTGGAGTTTGAACTGGTCGATTCTTCCCCAGATCCTCTGTTCGGCGTTATCTCGGATCGAGCATGTGTTGGCGAGAATTACATCTGCTTCTTCTATGCTTTCGGTCAGAGCATATCCGGCTTCCTGAAGAATAGATAGGATGACTTCGCTGTCGTTCACGTTCATCTGACAACCGTACGTCTCAATATATACCTTCGGTCTTGAAGGGTCTGTCAATGGTCTTATGCTGTTCATGTCCATGTCTTTTCCAATCAGGGGGCAAAGATAGGATTTTTCGACGAATATCGTTACCTTTGCATGAATGTAAACATTATATTGTGAGACAAATGAAACATAAGGTACTTGCACTTCTGATGATGGCTTTCGTGCTCTCTCTTGCCGGTTGCAAGGATGTCAAGGATATAAGGGTGACATCAGTGAAGCTGGAATCTATAAGCCCGCGTGGATTCAAAAGTGTCGATCTTCACCTTTGCGCAGAGGTGTATAATCCTGCTCGTCAGATCAGACTGACTGAAATTGATGGGTCTTTGATTCATTCTGGCAAGGTTATTGGTAAGCTGGCGATGGATTCATTCATTCTGGCACCGAAATCTTTGGAGAAATATAACCTCAAAGCTAATGTGGCTCTTGCGCAAGGTGCTGGTTTCAAGGATCTTATGCTGCTAGCTGATCCTCAGAAACTGAATGAGTGCATGGTTGATATTTCGGCTAAGGCAGCTTATGGTAAAGGAGCTCCGATGTCAGTAAAGAGAAAAAATATACCATTGAAGGAACTATTGAACAGTATAGGAAATGAGAAAAACTGAAACTTTAATCCTGTTTGTAATCGTATTTTTGTTTTCTGGTCTGAATCGTGTTTCAGCCCAGGATATCGTGGTGCCGGCAGGTTATAGACTTGTGGATTCGATCGTTTATCGTCCAGCTTCAGCTGTGGATACATCTCTGGTCGGAAAGAATATTTTGGCTGTAATGCCTAAGAAGGCTGATGGGAGAGAGAATGAAGTGAATGTGTATCAGTCAGATGCGATGAATCAGGCTCTGCAGGAACATCTGGATCAGAATACTGGCCGCACTTTGAGCGGATACAGGGTCAGGATATTTTTTGACAACAAGCAGACTGCTCGTGTTGCTTCCGAAGAAGCGTTGAAGCGTTGCGAGAGCCTGTATCATGATGTAAGGGCATACCGCACTTATGCGAATCCATATTTCAAGGTAACAGTGGGTGATTTCAGGACGAAGTCTGAAGCCATGGCTCTTTTGGAGCGCATCAGATATGAGTTTCCGAGTGCCTTTGTCGTGAAGGAAAATATTTCATTCCCTGTGGTTGACGTTGACCATGCCTTCGTTGTTGATACTGTCAAGGTTCTCCGCCCGATTTCCCCGACTTTATAGCGGAAGCCTTCGTGTTTCATAAAATGAATTTAACAACCTAACGATCATTGGATTATGTTAAAGCAATCTCTTGAACTCAAGCAGCAGCAGAAACTTTCCCCGCTTCAGATTCAGACAATAAAGCTGATAGAGCTGCCGGTACAGGAACTCGAACAGCGAATCCGTAAGGAGCTGGAGGAGAATCCGGTGTTGGATGAGGATATGCCTTCCGAGAAGGAGGAGGATGAGGCACCTCGCGAGGTTTCGCTTTCTGAATACAAGGAAGATGATTCCATTCCAAGCTACAGACTCCGTTCCGATAACTACAATACAAAGGATGAGCGTCCGCAGTATAGTACCTTCTCTGTAAAGGAGAGCTTTACTCAAAGCCTTCAGGAACAGCTGGGTTACAGGAATCTTACTGAACATCAGCATGCCGTTGCTTCATTCATAATCGGCAGTTTGGATGATGACGGATATCTCCGCCGCAGTATAGACAGTATCGTGGATGACCTGTCTTTCCGGGCAAATGTCGAGACGTCGGAGGAAGAGGTCCTTGAGATGCTGAAGATCGTTCAGGAATTTGATCCTGCAGGAGTCGGAGCACGTGACCTGCGTGAGTGTCTTCTTCTTCAGATCAGGTTCATGAAAAAGACTCCTGAAGTAATCAATGCAACCAAGATTCTGAGCAATCATTTCAACGAATTTACCAACAAGCACTTCCAGAAGATAATGACCCGCATGGGCATATCTGAAACCGAACTCAAGTCTGCCATGGCTAAGATATTGAAGCTGAATCCGTCTCCAGGTGGTCAGATTGATGATTCGTACACTGATCAGGCTCAGCAGATTGTGCCAGACTTCGTTCTTGAGTATAGGGACGGTGACCTCAAGCTATCAATGCCCCGTTTCTCTGTACCTGAACTTCGTGTGAACAGAAAATATGCGGACATCCTGATTGAGGCAGCAAATTCGTCGGAACGGGAGAAGAAGGAAGCAGCAGCCTTCGTAAAGAAGAAATTGGACTCTGCGAAGTGGTTTGTAGAGGCGATCAAGCAGCGGCATAACACACTCTCAAGTACAATGCAGGCTATTGTGGACTATCAGCGCGACTACTTCATAGACGGTGATGAGACAAATCTCAAGCCTATGGTGCTCAAGGATATAGCCGAAAAGACCGGTTTTGACATCTCTACGATCTCCCGCGTAGTGAACAGTAAATATATCGAGACCCACTTCGGGATATATTCACTGAAATATTTCTTCTCAGAGGGTCTGGAGAATCAGGACGGTGAGGAGGTGTCGACCCGTGAGCTCAAGAAGGCTCTCCAGGAATGCGTGGATACAGAGAACAAACGAAAACCTCTCACTGACGATGAGCTCGTGGACCGCATGACCGCCAAGGGTTATAAGGTTGCCCGCCGCACCATCGCCAAGTACCGCGACCAGCTTGGTATCCCAAAAGCCCGCCTCCGCAAGGAACTATAGGATACCCTATGCTATTTCTTTGTGCCGTAGGCGAGGTCGCCGGCGTCACCGAGACCAGGGACGATGTATGAGTGGCTGGTAAGTTCTTCATCTATTGCTGCCACCCATAGGGTTACACGGTCGCCCGGCAGGTGTTTCTTGATATATTCCACTGCATATGCGCTGCAGATAGGACATACCAGGTGAGTGTGCTTAGGCTCTCCTTCTTCACAGAGTCTGTTGTATGCAACCTCGATGGATGCCCCGGTCGCGAGCATTGTGTCGGCCAGAATCAAGGTCTTGCCTGTAAGATCTGGAGTGCTGCAGTATTCGATATTGATGTGAAAGTCCTCACCCTTGTCGTATTTTCTGTAGGCGGCCACGAAAGCGTTCTGGGCGTCATCGAAGTAGTTCAGGATACCTTCATGCAACGGAAGACCTGCTCGCAGAATTGTTGAGACCACTATCTGCTCGTCATGTGTCTCGATCTGAGCGATTCCGAGAGGAGTGGTGACTGGCTTTACGCTGCTTTCAAGAACCTGGCTGATTTCATATGCGAAGATGTTTCCAAGGCGCTCAAGATTCTTGCGGAATCTCAGACTATCCTTTTGGATGTTGACGTCACGCATCTGCGCAACGAATTTGTTGAGAAGCGAGTTCTTCTCTCCAAGGTTGATGACTTTCATATATCAGTGTTTTAATGTTTTTGCTGTTGTTGAAATGCAAATCATACAAATATACCCATTTCTTCCGCCATCTCCAAATTAATTGATGTCAGCATTCCACGACTTCCTCGTCCGAGAAACTGTAATAGCTGCTCTCGGCCACGACCACATGGTCAAGCAGCGATATGTCGCAAGTCTCCAATCCTTTCTTGAGCAGTCTGGTCTGTGTGATGTCTGCGGTTCCCGGCAGGGGATTTCCTGACGGATGATTGTGCACAAGAATCAGTCCGGATGCCTTCTTTTCGAGTGCTTTGCAGATTATGCTCTTGGTGTCCATGAGTGTGGACTCCAGACCTCCGAAGCTCATCTTCTCCTTGCAGATCAGATAGTTCGCCCTGTTGAGGAACAATACCCAGCATTCCTCATGTGTCAGGTTCTTCATATGGGGAATCATCAGCCGGTAGACAGCCTTCGGTGATGATATCGGCTTCCTGTTTCCCGTTGTCTTTTCTCCGGCACATCTTCTGCCCAACTCAAAAGCTGCTGCAAGTGTAGCGGCTTTTGCAGGACCGATTCCGTTGAGATCCTGCAGTCTGTCGATCGACATCGCAGCCAGGCCTCCGACTCTGCCTTGAGAATCTTCAAGCAGAGCTCTGGACAGTTCCACAACATTCTGTCTGCTTGTTCCTGTTCTTAGGAGAATTGCCAGCAACTCCACATTGCTCAGACTCTCGACTCCATTTCTCAACAGCCTCTCTCTCGGCCTCTCATCTTCATACAACTCCTTGATTTTCATTTTCTTTCCTCCTCATCCCTCTGCCTTATCTCCTGTTTCAGCATATTGTTTTCTGGCCTCTGACGAGCAGCCTGTCAGAAACTTCCGGTTATATCAAGTATCTCCTCTCCGTATTTCTTGAATTTCTCAGCTCCAAATCCTTTGATCATCAGCAGCTGCTCTTTTGTCTTCGGAACTCTCGCTGCGATTTCCATCAGCGTGCTCTGGTGCATTATCATATACGCCGGAATGTTGTCGGCCTTGAATCTTGCCAGTCTCCATTCCTGAAGTTTTTCTCTCAGCCGCTCGTTTACGATTCCCGGTTCTCCCTCTTCTTTGACAAGTTTCTTCAGCCTTCTGGTCTTTGTCTTCGCCTTGTTCCTGTCTTCCAATAAACATTCGGTGCGGCACCTGCCATATTCCTCTATAGAGAATCTGCCGTCTCGGATTATTTCCATGCTCCGGCACTTGATGTCAAGGCAAATGAAAAGTTCGTCTGAGGCCTCCTTGAGTTTCTTGACAGTTTCCTTGTTGTCGATCTCAAGCTCAGCCATTCTCAGGCAGCATCCCCGAATCTCGTCAAATATCGGGTGGAAATACCCTGCCGCCTTGGCCAGCCTTTCGTCCAGGAATGAATCGTCCGGCATCTCTGCTGCTTCGATACGACCAAGTTGGGCTCTGAATGCAACTGCCGTCTTCTTTGCTTCGTCCGCTCTGGCTGAAAGTTTCTGGAGCTCATGAAATTCGGCTTCATATATGTTCTCCAGTCTTTCTTTCCATATCTTCCTGAACCATCCCAGTGCACTGCAGGTGTCTTCGAAGTCGAAAATGTTTCTATATACATCATATATATAGGACTTCTCTTCGCCCTCCAGCCTTGCTTGAATGTTCTCCACGCTCGGAACGGCATCGTTGAAGTCAGAGACATATATATCGGAATATATTGCTGACTGTCTGATCGGAGTATCCAGTGAAATGCCTTCAAGCGTGCGGCAACGCGAAAGGGCAACATAGACCTGCCCGAAAGCGAAGGCGGCTCCGGCATCTATAATGACCTTGTCAAAAGTCAGTCCTTGACTCTTGTGGATTGTGATGGCCCATGCTATTCTCAGTGGGAGCTGTTTGAAGGTGCCGATCACGCTTTGCTGAATTTCCCCGGATGCTTCGTCCAGAGTATATTGGAGGTTAGGCCATTCAGCCGGAGCTACATTTATGACAAGTCCGTCGGAATCAGTTACGGATACGCCTCCCTTTTCTGTGATTTCGCTCACCCATCCGATCTTTCCATTGTAGAATCCTGCCTCGGAATCGTTCCTGATGAACATCACCTGGGCTCCTTTCTTCAAACTCAAGACCTCATCTGCGGGATATATGTTCTCTGGAAATTCGCCCTCGATTTCTGCTCCGAAGGTCATGGCATCTCCCGGCAGTTCACCTAGTTTACGTGAATTGACTTCGTCTGCCTGAGAATTGTGGGTGGTCAGGCGGATTACATCGTCATCATTTTCATGTGCCTTCACTCTGGAATTCAGTCTGTTCAGAAGCTCGGGGCTGATATTGTTCCGACGGATCGAATTGAGAATGTCCAGAAATTCGGCATCCTTCTGGCGGTGTACCTTCTGAAGCTCTATAGTGACATATGAAAGTTTCTGCAGGGCCTTTGAGTGGAAGAAATATGGGGAAGGGTAGATCTGAGACATATACTGTCTTTCGTTCTCCTTGACCACCGGGGACAACTGCTGTGCATCTCCTATCATAAGGAGCTGAACACCTCCGAACGGCTTGTCGTTGCGCCGGTACCTTCTTAAGGTCATGTCTACAGCATCCAGCAGGTCAGCCCTGACCATAGATACCTCATCGATGATCAGCAGATCCAAGGTCCTGATTATCTTGATTCTTTCCTTGCGCAGGCTCCTGTAGCGCTCCGGCATCTGATACTCCGTTACAAGCTCTTTCACATCAGGAAGATAGGGACAGAGCGGCAATTGGAAGAAGGAGTGAATCGTGGAGCCTCCTGCATTGATTGCCGCCACTCCTGTAGGAGCCAGAACCACAAACCTCTTGGTTGTGGTCTGCGTGACATATTTTAGGAACGTAGTCTTTCCGGTTCCGGCCTTGCCCGTCAAAAATACCGATCTCCCCGTGGCCTTCACATACCTCTCCGCCATCTCAAAAATTTCGTCCTTCTCCATGTCCTTCTCCATTTTATTCAACTCACGCAAATATATGTAATATTTCAATACCCTAAACCATTATTCGTGTGTTTGCTCGGCAAATTTGAGCTGACCCGGAAAAAGTTTACGTTGAGCCCTTGAAAGCCGGCTTATGACCTATGGCGGATGCAAAAAAAAGAGGCCGATCATTCGATCGACCTCTCCAGGGTGCCCAGTGGGATTCGAACCCACGACATTCAGAACCACAATCTGACGCTCTAACCAACTGAACTATGGGCACCATAGTTGGTTTTTGGGACTGCAAAGATACGCATATTTTTTAAATCTCCAACACTCATAAATGAATCTTTTTACTATTTTTGCTCAAATCCATTCTAAATCCATGGTAAAGGGACGTGAAATAAAGCTTTCTCTGGTCTACAGGGATATGTGGCAGTCTTTTGGAAGATCTTTCCCGACTATAGATCAGCTGAAGGCAGTGGCACCTGCTATTATCGGCATGGGCTGCTTTGATCGTGTCGAGACCAATGGCGGTGCATTTGAACAGGTCTGCCTTCTGTCAGGGAAAAATCCGAATCGGGCGGTTCGGGAATGGACGGCATCATTCAGAAAAGCTGGGATTCAGACCCAGATGCTGGAAAGGGGACTGAGTGCTTTAGGGATGAATCCGGTACCGGCAGATGTGCGTGACCTTATGTATAAGGTCAAGAGGGCGCAAGGTACAGATGTCGCCCGCTCGTTTTGCGGCTTGAATGACCATAGGAACCTGAAGCTCAGTGTGGAATATGCCAGGAATGCCGGAATGATATCCCAGGTGGCGCTGGCCATCGTCAATTCTCCCTTGCATACATTGGAACACTATATGTCCTTTGTCGGCCATGTTGTGGAATACGGTTGTGACGAAATATGCCTGAAGGATATGGCGGGAACCGGACATCCTGCCTTTATGGCCGAACTGACAAGGATGATCAAGAAGAGATATCCTCATATTCCGGTGCATTATCATGGTCATTGCGGCCCTGACTTTTCGCTGGACTCGATGCTGGGAATAGCTCGGGCCGGTGCGGATTGGCTAGATGTGGCTGTCAGTCCATTGGCATGGGGCAAAGGTCATCCGGAAGTACTCGCTGTGCATCAGATGCTCAAGTCAGACGGATTCACCGTGAAAGAAATAAATAAGGATGCTTATGGAGAAGTGGTCGCTCTCACCCATGAATTCATTGACCTGTCTTCCGGTTGCGGGGAGGTCTCCTGTGATTCCGGTATGACACGGATTGTGGCTGGCAGCAGTCTTCCCGGTGGAATGATTGGATCTATGCTGTCAGATATGAAGGATTTCCATGCAGCTCTTAATGAGCAGCTTCATGCAAAAGGAAAAGAAGGATTGACAGCAGACAGGCTCGTAGTCATGCTCCTTCAAGAAGTGGAATATATCTGGCCTATGCTTGGATACCCTCCTTTGGTAACTCCGTTCAGCCAATATGTGAAGAATACCGCTTTGATGAACATTATGAATATGCTAAATGGCCGGCCAAGGTGGACAACAATAGATAAGGATACATGGAATATGCTCCTGGGAAAGATGGGACGATTGCCAGGGCAGCCTGCTCCGGAAATAATGGAGATTGCCAGGGCTAAGGGGCTGGAACTCTATATGGATATCCCTCAGGATGCCGTCCCTGACGAACTTGATAGATATCGCGCGATGATGAATGATGAAGGATGGGACTGCGGTCAGGATGACGAGGAACTTTTTGAACTGGCAATACATGAAAGACAGTATCGCAGTTATAGGAAAGGCCTTATTGTATAGTATGTTCGTATCCGCCTTTACGCCACTTATATACGAGGGAGTTTTTCTTGCTTATGCTATTGGACGCATCTTCGCCCATATTCCCTGAATTCCAATGTATGATGATGTCAGCCTCCTCTTCCTTGAATATTCCGGCCGCAGGGAAACTGACATGTGTGCCTCCAAGAATGTAGTCTCCATCTCCTGATGCGGCTGTCTCTCCGAATGCATTGTGTTTCAATGTGAATTCATATATACCTGGGGTAGCATTCTCGTCATCCCTCACAAGATTGATAAGGTGTGATGTCTTGCTTCCCACCTTTACTGGCAGGAATATATACATATTGATGTATCCTCCTGAATGCCACATCTCATAGATCATCAGAGGGTCTTCTACAAATGTTGCGGAATCTGTGACGGCGGTGGAGTCTACCGGATTTTTGGTGAATACGCTCGAAAAACTTTTTAACCTTACGTCGTAAGTCTTTTCGCCTGTCTTGGTGAGCACGTCGCAGTTGATGAAGGCTCTTTTCAAGGTGTCAAGAATGCCGTCGCATGTCTGTTCCTTGATATTGAATGTGTTGCCCTGGTCACTGATGAAGACTCCGTCCACGATATTTCCCATTGTGATGTTTGAGTAATACAAAGTGTTGTCTTTCTGGCATGATGCGAGACAAAGTGCCGTCGCCATTACTGATAGGAATATTTTCTTGAATGGTGTCATGATTTTTCTTTAAAGCCGCATAAAGATGCAAATTTATGACTTTTCGTTGCATTTGAACTTGAAACTAGGTAACTTAGCCCTATCTAAAACTAATCGCATCATGATAACATTCGTCATTTCGATTCTTGCTCTGATTGCAGGATATTTCGTATATGGAAAGGTGGTGGAACGCCATTTCGGTATAGATACGTCAACAAGAACTCCTGCTTATTCCCTTGAAGATGGTGTAGACTATAAGCCGATGCCCACATGGAAGGTTTTCGTCATCCAGTTTCTGAACATCGCCGGTCTCGGTCCTATATTCGGTGCAATCATGGGAGCTGCTTATGGGCCGGCAGCATACATGTGGATCGTTATCGGATGTATCTTCATGGGAGCGACCCATGACTTTTTCTCCGGAATGATGTCCATCAGAAGTGGAGGAAAGAACATGCCTGACATCATCGGGGAAAACCTTGGCGGGACCATGCGTACGGTCATGAATGTGGTGGTGTCCTTCCTTCTTCTTGCCGTTGGAGTCTCATTCGTTACCGGTCCGGCAGATCTGCTGGCTTCACTGAGCGGAATGAACAAGGAAATATGGCTATATATTGTCTTCGGATATTACATCCTTGCTACGCTTCTTCCGATTGATAAGATCATCGGAAATATATATCCCCTTATGGGAGCGGCCCTTCTCTTCATGGCATTCGGTGTGGGTGCCATGCTGGTCATAGGCAACTTGAACGGTACTCTTGAAATGGTCGAACTGACCCCTTCAACCCTTAAGAACTGGCACTCAGACCCTCAGAACAACATTCTGGTTCCAATGCTCTTTGTCGTGATTTCGTGCGGGGCGATATCTGGCTTCCACTCTACTCAGTCTCCTTTGATGGCTCGTTGCCTGAAGAATGAGAAATATGCCCGTCCGGTATTCTATGGCTCCATGATAGCCGAGGGAATCGTTGCAATGATATGGGCGACTGCGGCGATGGCTTATTTCGGTGGTCCGGAGGGTTTGAATGATGCTGCGACCAATGGTATAATGGTGAACGGTGTTCTGACGAAGGTGACTCCTGCAATAGCTGTTGACATGATATGCAGGAGTTGGCTAGGTAAGGTTGGGGCAGTGATAGCTGTAATTGGTGTAGTCGCCTGTCCTATCACTTCGGGAGACACGGCTTTCAGAAGTCTGAGACTTACGATAGCAGACTTTGCCAGGCTGGACCAGAAACCGGTCATGAAGCGTCTTTGGGTAAGCATCCCGATTTTCATACTAGCCTTTGTGTGCTGCAAGATGGATTTTTCTACAATCTGGAAATATGTCGGAATCGGTAATCAGACCCTTGCAGCCATTGTGTTGTGGACTTCTGCAGCCTACCTTATAAAGAAAGGAAAGTCGCATTGGATGTGTTCTCTTCCTGCGACCTTCCTAACATTTGTCTGTGTCAGCTATTTCATTATGGCTCCGCATGTCAA
>JAEIGA010002573.1_pt1 | contig 28902 bp, 24 predicted proteins | sample 9270691 | NCBI WGS metagenome assembly JAEIGA01 (sample SAMN17057246, study PRJNA624740) | gut metagenome | biome: biome; isolation source: fecal sample | host: Bos grunniens | place: China: Xizang | collected 2019
AGAAGTTGATGCAAAAACTCTTCCGCCTGACCCCCTTGCAGGATAGCTTTGCCTGCAATTTCAACATCCTCATTGCCGGTATGCCCCGGGTAATGGGCATCGGTGAGATTCTGGAGGAGTGGACCGCCTGGCGTACCGATTGTGTCAAGCGTCGTCTGTTCTATCAGATCCAGAAGAAAGAGGAACGCCTGCATCTGCTGAAAGGCTTGGAGCGTATCCTGCTGGATATTGATAAGGCAATTCGCATCATTCGGGAAACCGAACTGGAAAATGAGGTCATCCCCAACTTGATGATCGGCTTTGGCATCGATGAGATCCAGGCCAATTATGTGGCAGAGATCAAGCTGCGCAACATCAATAAAGAGTACATCCTGAAGCAGACCAAAGCAATTTCTGAACTGGAAAAGGAGATTGCAGACCTGCGGGATACCCTGAACAGTAACCGCAAGCTGAAGAATGTGATTATCAAGGAGCTGCAGCAGGTGGCAGATAAGTACGGCCAGCCTCGGAAAACCGAGATCGTTTACGAGAGCCAGCAGGTTCTGGAGGACGATGAAGACGAGCAGATCCCTGACTATCCTGTAACCCTCTTTGTGTCCAAGGAAGGCTATCTGAAGAAGATTACAGCCCAGTCCCTCAGAATGTCCGGTGAGCAGAAATTCAAAGAGGGAGATAGCCTGGACTTCTCCTGTGAGACCACCAACAAGGCAGAACTTTTGGTGTTTACCAGTATGTACCAGTGCTATAAGACCCGCCTGTCCGACTTTGAGGACGGTAAGGCGTCCTTGCTGGGCGACTATCTGCCCCAGAAGCTGGGTATGGACCAGGGCGAGACGGTACTGAAGGTAGTCCTGCCCGGCGATTATAAGGGTTTTGTCCTGTTCTTCTTTGAAAACGGTAAGGCTGCCAAGGTACCCTTGTCTGCCTACGAGACGAAGACCAATCGCCGCCGCCTGACCTCTGCATTCTCCGATAAGAGTCCCTTGGTCACGGCAATGGTAATGGACGCAGACCAGCAGGTCGTGTTGTATTCCAGCGATGACCGCGCTGCCATTATCTCCACAGCTCAGCTGCTGCCTAAGACCACGAAAAACACCCAGGGTGTTGCAGTGATGACTTTGAAGAAAAAGGCAGTACTGCGCAGAGTGATGCTTTTGGAGGGCAGTGGAATTGTCAATGCCAGCCGATACCGCAATAAGACCATTCCCACAACAGGTGCGCCGCTGAAGGAAGAGGATGCACCCGAAAAGCAGATAAGATTTGATATGTAGGAGTTTATATGTCCAAAGTCTGGAAATCCGTTGTTGATATCATAAAAATTGCGGTAGGTTGCGCATTATTCGCGTTAGGCTTTAATTTGTTCTTAGCGCCCAACGATTTGAATGCCGGCGGTCTGTCCGGACTTGCTATGCTTTTTGTTAAACTCACAGGATGGGGAAGTGTAGGTGTCATTACTGCTGTTTTGAATCTGCCGTTGTTTGCGCTGGCAGGCGTGAAGATCGGTAAGCGTTTCTTCTTCGGCTCACTGATCGGTATGGGTTTGAGTGCGCTGACCTTGGATTTGTTTGCTGCGCTGCCTGTTCCAGTGACAGAACCGCTGATTGGCGGTCTTTACGGCGGCGTGATCTGCGGCGTGGGCCTTGGCATTGTGTTTATGACCGGTGTTTCCACAGGTGGCTCGGATATTATTGTGCGACTGCTGAAACTCCGGTACCGCAATGTACCCATTGGTGTAATTACCATTGCCTTTGATGCCATCGTCGCCATACTCACAGGTGTTGTCTTTCAGGATAGCAGCCTTGTTCTGTATAGCGGTGTTGCAATTTTTGTCAGTGGTAAGGTTTTGGATGCGGTGGTCTATAGCTTTGACTATTCCAAGGTGGCGCTGATTATTTCCAAAGAACACGAAATGGTCGCCAATGCCATTATGGAAAATTTGGAAAGGGGCGTAACTTACCTGCAAGGTGAGGGCGCATATACCCATTCTGAAACCAAGGTGATTCTAACTGCCGTGAAAAGACAACAACTGGCAGACCTGAAGCAACTGGTGGTGGACATCGACCCGGATGCTTTTGTGATCCTGCAGGAAGCTCATCAGGTACTGGGAGACGGTTTCTCCCGATATTCCAAGGATTCTTTATAAAAATACGAGAGGATATGCAGAAATTTTCCAAAAAGGTATTGACTTATTGGGGAAATCTGCTATAATACCTCTTGTTCCGCGGGTGTAGCTCATCTGGTAGAGCGCCACCTTGCCAAGGTGGAGGTAGCGAGTTCGAGCCTCGTCACCCGCTCCAAAATAGGGAGACGCAATAGCGTCTCCTTTTTTCTTTGTTGGAGGCACATTATGTTCAACGAAAAACAATTTACAGAATATTTGGAAAAGCTCCGAGAGGAACACCATGTGGCCGGTATGTCCGTTGCCATCACAGACGGTGAGAAGATTATTTACAAGCAAGGCTTCGGCTTTGAAAGCGCAATGCGCCCGGAAGTGCCTGCCTATGCAGATGCTTTGTATAAGATCGCATCTATGACCAAGACCATTACCGCAGTAATGATCCTGCGCCTTTGTGAAGAGGGCGTTTTGAACCTGGATACCCCCATTAAGGAATATCTGCCCTGGCTGAAGCTTTCCCGTCCGGAGGCGGAGAAGACTATGACCTTGCGCCACCTGCTGACCCATACTGCCGGTATGCCCGGTGATATATGGCTGGAGGAGGGTTCCCGGGACGACGATACCATCGATACTGTTATGCAAAAGCTTTTGCCGGACACGCCCTTGGATAGCCTGCCTGAGGAAAATAAGTATATGTATTCCAGCTGGGGCTATAACCTGATTGGTACTGTTGCTTCCACCGTCACCGGTAAGCTCTATACAAAACTGATCTCTGAGTATGTGCTGGATCCCCTTGGTATGACCACCTCTACCTTCGACTACCAGGTGGCATCTACCTATCCTCTCAGCCTGCCCCATGAATGGAAGTCTGACGGCGGCTTCCAGGTTGATCACTACCAGCGGATCAACACCGTCTATCACGCCGGTGCCGGTCTTTACTCCAATGCCACCGATATGTGTAAATTTGCAAGATTTCTGCTCCGCGGTGGTGTAACCGATGCCGGTGAGCGCCTGATCAGCAAGGAATCCTTCCGAAATATGACCGCTAAATATGCTGTCCACAACCAGAAACCGGTGATCTATTATGGCTACGGCACCTTTGTACGCGCTTTCAAGGACCGCTATATTTATGGCCATACCGGCTGCTACACGCCCTACAATTCCTCTATCTTTGTGGATCCCAAAACCGGCTATGGCGTTGTGACCTTTTTCAATACCTCAATTACTGACATCCGCAATATCATTCCTGAATTGGCCTTTGATATGCTGGAAAACTAATATGAAAACCCAAGTCCTTGTGACTTGGGTTTTTCTTTCTGCATAATCTTGCCTGTTTGTTAAAATTGCTTGTCCACAGACCAATTTTCTATTGCCTATGGCAGATTCCTCGTAAACTTTGTCATACGATTCTATCTGTGACCGACCACCGTTTTGCATTGTTCTGCCTGTTCCAACCTTATAATGGGTCTATCACAGGGAAGGGCGGGAAGGTAATGGCGAACCGAAATGAATGCTGAAGTGGAAACGGTTTATGTTGCTGATTCTTGGAATTGCTGGCAGTTTGCTGGTGGTTTGGGCGTTGCAAAAAGTAGTACAAAACACATTAACAAAAGAGACTTTTGTCCCGGTGCAAGTCACACCCAATGGATTTATATTACCAATGACGATACCGGGTACTACACTGCAGGCAATAGAAGTGTCAGCTTATGAAGGCCCATTTTTGGAGGAGGACTATGGACAAGAGGTAGTTAATATTGCGGCGTTGCATGTATATAATACCGGTGAACGGGAGGTGCGCAGCGCCGGGATTACATTGCAGACGGAAAAAGGTAGTTTCGTGTTCTATGGGGAGTATTTTCCGCCGGGAGAAACCGTTGTGCTATTGGAAATCCACGCTTCGCTTTATGAGAAAGCAACAATCACGGATTGCACGGGCTGGCAGGAAATATCGGATCAGGCGCAGGTAGAGGGACTAATCATAACAGATAAGGATAACGGAACGCTGGTTGTCACCAATACAACAGATAAAACACTGCATAACCTGCATCTGTATTACAAAGCTTGGTTATCTCCACCGGATATCTATATGGGTGGGGTAACCCATAGTGTTTCCGTTCCGGTATTGGCGCCCGGTCAGACAGAAATGCTCTGCCCGGACCGCTATGCAACCGGCTTCAGCAAGGTTGTATCCGCTTATGCAGATCCATAGCATCTCTCAATAAATTTTAGTTGTAAAAACTTAAAAAATATTATATAATGTAAAAGTTAAAAGGAAAGATATTGGCTTTTCGGGAGGAATACCTGCGTGAATAACAGAAACGAAGAACTGAAAAGATTCTTACAGCCTGGCAAGCGGGTCCATTTGGTTGGAATCGGCGGCGTTTCTATGCGCCCATTAGGACTTGTACTGCAGGGAATGGGTATGATCGTCACCGGCTCGGATATGAGCGCAACAGCCTCTACTGAGGAATTGGTGTCTAAGGGCATTACCGTCCATATCGGACACCAGGCGGAAAATATCAGTGGCGCAGAATGTTTAATCCGCACAGCGGCGGTCCATAACGATAACCCGGAGATCGCAGCTGCACGCAGCGCCGGCATTCCGGTATTTGAACGGGCTCAGGCCTGGGGTGTGATTATGCGGGCATATAAAAATGCCGTTTGCGTGGCAGGCACCCACGGCAAGACCACTACGACCTCTATGCTGACCCATATTCTTATGGCGGCAGAGCTTGATCCCACGGTTATGATTGGCGGTTATCTGCCTTTACTGCAAGCCGGTCACCGAGTTGGTCAAGGGGATACCATTTTGATGGAAAGCTGCGAATACTGTGACTCGTTCCTGAATTTTACACCCTCGCTTGCGGTGATTCTCAATGTGGAAGCGGATCATTTGGATTACTTTAAGGACCTTGCCGATGTGCAAAAATCCTTCCGGGAGTTTGCTTTGTTATCTACCGGTAGTGTTCTTGCCAACGGCGATGATCCCCATACGGTGGAAGCCCTCAGCGGCACACCCTATGTGAGCTTTGGTATCCAACCCTATAACCGGGTACGGGCGGAGAATATCTGCCCGGATTGGCGCCATTTTGATGTGGTCTGCGATGGTCAGCGGTACTGCCATTTAGATCTTCGTGTTTTGGGTCGTCATAATGCTATGAATGCCTTGGCAGCTGCCGGCGCAGCCTGGATGCTGGGCATTCCCGGTGAAGCTGCAGCCAGAGGATTATCTACCTTCTCCGGCGCAGAGCGGCGTATGCAGTTCAAGGGCCGTTTTAACGGCGCAGATATCTATGATGACTATGCCCACCATCCGGATGAACTGGCAGCCACCATTGAGGCAGTGCGGACTATGGACCATAACCGTCTTGTACTGGCTTTCCAGCCCCATACCTATACCCGGACCAAAGCATTGTTCGACGATTTTATCCGGGAACTGAAAAAAGCGGATGTGGTGGTTTTGGCGGAGATCTATGCCGCCCGGGAGAGCAATCTCACCGGTATTTCCTCTTTGGATCTGCAAAAAGAGATTCCCGGCTCTGTGTACTGCCAGACGCTTCCGGAGGTAACTACCCAATTGAAGTCACTGATCCAGCCTGGAGATGTGGTACTGACCGTTGGCGCAGGAGATATATTCCGGGCGGGCGAGGCATTATTAAAGTAAAGGATTCTATTATGGGAAAATTGAATGTGTGCGTTCTGTTCGGCGGCATCAGCCCGGAGCATGAGGTCTCTTTGCGCTCAGCGGAATCCGTGCTGAACAATATGGATGCGGAAAAATATAATATTTATGCAGTCGGTATTACCAAAGACGGAAGGTGGATCCGCTACGGCGGCAAGGATTATTCCCAATTGCCTACCGGGCAGTGGGAGAATCACCCGGATAATTTCCGCACCTTGATCTCTCCTTTCCGGGGTGAGGGGCTGGTGACCTCCATGTACGGCGGCGTGACACGGAATCCCATTGATGTGGTATTTCCGGTGCTACACGGCGAAAACGGCGAGGACGGCGCCATGCAGGGACTGCTGCAGATGGCGGGTATCCCCTATGTGGGTGCCGGCGTGTCTGCTTCTGCGGTTGCTATGGATAAGACCCTCACCAAACTGGTTATGGACAATGCCGGAATCACTCAGGCTGACTGGTTGTTGGTCAGACGCAGCGCATTGCGTGAAAACATGAATCAGATTATCAAGGATGTAGAGGAAAAGTTCGCCTATCCTGTGTTTGTGAAACCTGCAGGTACGGGATCTTCTGTTGGTGTGTCCAAGGCAGCTAACCGGGAGATGATGGTTTCTGCGCTGCTGAATGCTGCCCGTTACGATGAAAAGATCCTGGTGGAGGAATTTATTGACGGTATTGAGGTTGAGGTAGCGGTGTTGGGCAATGGGGATCCTATTGCCTCCGTGGTCGGTGAGATCGATTCCGGCGCAGAGTTCTATGATTATGATGCCAAGTATGTAAGCGATACCTCTGTTGCCTTTATTCCTGCGCGAATTCCGGAAGATGTAGCCCAGCAGGTGCGGAATATTGCCGTGCAGGTGTATAAAGCCGTAGGTTGCCGGGGCCTGAGCCGGGTGGATTTCTTTGTCACAAGACAGGATAACCGTATTGTTTTTAATGAGATCAATACCTTGCCCGGATTCACATCAATTTCTATGTATCCCAAACTGCTTGTTGCCAGCGGTGTTCCTTACAGTCAGTTGATTGACCGATTGCTGCAGTTGGCATTGGAGGCCTGAGATGGAACAAAATGTTGTTTTGACTGTCAAGGGCAGCCAAAGTTATGCCGGTCAGGATCCTGAGGTGATCGAGCTGGTCACCGATGGCACATTGGAGGAGACTCCTGATGGCTGGAAGCTTTGTTATGCGGAAAGTGAACTGACAGGTTTGGAAGGCGTACAGACGACTTTTTTGATTCAGGGCGACCAGGTGACCCTGATCCGTACCGGCAGATTAAACTCCGAGATGATCTTCCGGGTGGGTGAACCCCACGATTGCCTGTACCAAATGGAGTTTGGTGTGCTGATGCTGACGGTGTGTGCTACCCGGGTGGATGCGTGTATTACTCCTTTTTCCGGCTATGTGGACCTGCGATACAGTATCGAGATTGAGCATAATGCAGCCGGTATGATCGAATATCACCTATCCATACAATCCAAATAAAAACAGTGCAACCAATCCGGTTGCACTGTTTTTTATTTCATGAATTTATCTACTGCCTGGCACAGGTCTTCAATGGCATCTTCATCACCGGCAGCTACCGCATCCACCATACAGTGGTGAATGTGGTCTTTCAAAATCACCTTGCCGGTGTTATCCAGCGCAGAACGCACAGCAGCCAGCTGAATCAATACTTCTGAGCAATCCTGCCCGTCTTCCACCATTCGCTTTACCTTTTCCAGGTGGCCGATTGCCCGGGCCAACCGATTGATGACAGCCTTTTGGTTTTCGTGGATGTGGCCATGGGAGTGGGCCATACCTTGGGCGTGCATATAGGAATGATCGTGATCCTGCATTGTGCCCACCTCCTTTTTTGTATATATTACTCGATTGTTTGCCAATTTTCAACCCCTACCGGGGGATGTCAAGCCATAGAATTTATGCATATACTGGCAGGAGGTGATTTTATGGCCATCGTTACCACCGACAGACCCATCACATCCGCAGACAACCTGCAGATTATTCGGGATATTGTGAATACCTATCCTTTTTGCCGCACGGAAATTTTAGCAACCACTGCCTTTCAGCGGCCAATCCCAACCCTCGTGATCGGTAACGGTCCGAGAAAAGTGATCTATACCGCCTCTCACCACGCAAACGAGTGGATTACCACGCCTGTTTTGTTGAAATTTGCAGAGGAGCTGGCTCAAGCGATCCAATTTGGCGACCGAATTTATAACCGCGACGCCCGGGAACTGGCAGAACAGGTTACCATCTATATGGTACCTATGGTGAACCCGGACGGTGTGGATTTGGTGACCGGCGCTATACAGCCTGGCAGCGCGCAGTATCAATTGGCTGAGCAGCTATCTGCCAACTACCCATTCATTCCGTTTCCCGACGGCTGGAAAGCGAATCTGTTGGGCGTGGACTTGAATTTGCAGTACCCAGCCGGTTGGCTCCGGGCAAGGGAGATCAAATTCAGTCAAGGTTTTACCAAACCCGGCCCACGGGATTTTGTGGGCATTGCCGCGCTGGATCAGTTTGAATCCCGGGCGTTGGCAGGATATACCCGCTACATTGACCCAGATCTGATCCTGGCATACCACGCCCAGGGGAAGGAGATCTATTGGCAATTCCAGGATATCGAGATCTCCGGCGCCCGGGACTTGGGGCAGAAAATGGCAGATGCCAGCGGTTACACCCTGGCGGATGTGCCGTATGCTTCCGGCTTTGCAGGGTATAAGGATTGGTTTATTCAGGAATTTCGCCGACCCGGCTACACCATTGAGGTTGGGCAGGGCATCAATCCATTGCCGCTGAGCCAGTTTGACGAAATTTACCGGGATAATCTGCCCATTCTGGTGATTGCCGCCTTGGGCGAATAATTATGCGTACTGGGCGTACCGCTGAATAAAGACTTTGGATTGACGTAGGCTGTCTATGCCGGCAGCCAATCGCAGGCGCACAGTGGGGTCTTTGGCCGTTGCAACCAACTGCACTCGGTTTTTGTAATCCGGGTCATTGCACAGGGCGCTGATGGCTTCAAAATTCAAATTCAGCAAGGTGAACTGTACTTCGCCGGCTTTTTGACGGATGTCGCAGATGCCTACCTTCCGTGCATTGGCTCGCAACAGAGCAATCTCTATGAGATTCAATACACCCTTAGGCGGCTCACCGTAGCGGTCAACGATCTCATCCAGCAAATCGTCAGCATCCTCTTGTGTGCGGATAGCAGCCATACGGCGGTACAGGTCCATCCGCTCCTCACCCCGGGCTACAAAGTCTTTATCCACATTGGCGGTGACATTCAGGTCGGCAGTGCATTCCGGCTCCTTGGACCGTTCGCCCCGCTCCTCCAGTACCGCTTCATCCAGCAGCTTCAGATACATATCATAACCAACACTCATCATATGACCGGATTGTTCTGCGCCCAGCAGGTTGCCGGCGCCCCGGATCTCCAGGTCACGCATTGCAATTTTGAAACCGGAACCGAACTCAGCGAAATCGCGGATAGCAGCCAGCCGCTTTTCGGCAACTTCCGTCAACGATTTATCCGGCCGATAGGTGAAATAGGCGTATGCGTGTCTTGTGGAACGGCCAACACGGCCTCGCAGCTGATGGAGCTGGCTCAGACCGAACCGGTCCGCATTTTCGATAATCAAGGTGTTGACATTGGAAATGTCCAGGCCGGTCTCAATAATGGTGGTGCAAACTAAAATCTGAATTTCGCCGTCTGCCATAGCCCGCATTACATCGCTGAGGGCCTCCTCACCCATTTTTCCGTGGGCAACGGCAATACTCAACGAGGGATTGCGTTTCTTCAAAGCGGCAGCGCACTGTTCGATGGTTTCAACCCGGTTGTGGAGATAGTATACCTGACCGCCCCGCTCAATTTCCCGGGCGATGGCATTGTCCAACACGCCGTTATTGTGTTCCATCACATAGGTCTGTACCGGATAACGGTCGGCAGGGGGCTGCTCGATGGTGGACATATCCCGAATACCGGAAAGAGCCATATTTAGTGTCCGGGGGATGGGGGTAGCCGACAGTGTCAGTACATCCACACCCTTGGAGATTTCCTTCAGGCGTTCTTTATGGCTGACACCAAAGCGTTGTTCTTCGTCAACGATCAGCAGACCCAAATCCTTAAATTCCACACTCTTTTGCAGCAATTTGTGAGTGCCGATAATCAAATCCACCTGACCGGAACGCAGATTCTGCAATGTGCGATTCTGTTGCGTTGGCGTACGGAATCGGCTGAGAACATCAATGTTTACTGGAAAGCCACGAAAACGACTGATAGCGGTTTGATAGTGTTGCTGGGCAAGGACGGTTGTGGGTACTAAAATAGCCACCTGTTTGCCGTCCATAATGGCTTTCATCACGCAGCGCAGCGCCACCTCTGTCTTGCCAAAGCCCACATCGCCGCAGAGCAGACGGTCCATTGGAACAGGGGATTCCATATCCTTTTTGATCTCTGCAATGCAGCGCAGCTGATCGTCAGTCTCTGGGTAGGGGAAATTGTCCTCAAATTCACCCTGCCAGGGAGAATCTGCGGAGAAAGCATAACCCTCCAGCCGCCGTCGGGCAGCATAGAGTTGAATCAACTCGCCGGCCATATCCTTGGCAGCCTTCCGGGCTTTGGCTTTGGTCTTCTGCCAGGTGTCTGTGCCGATCTTGTTCAGGCGCACATTGGCATCTTCACCACCACCGCCAATGTATTTGCTGACCATATCCAGCTGGGTGGCCGGCACAAACAATGTGTCTGTGCCCTGGTAGGCGATTTTTACATAATCCTTGACGGCACCGTCTACCTTGATTTGCTCCATAGCAACAAAACGGCCGATACCGTAATTTTCATGGACCACCAAATCACCTGGGGTCAAATCTGTGAAGGAATTCAATTTTTGCCGATTGGTAGCAGACTTTTTCGCAGGCTTCCGCCGGGATTCCGCTTTGCCGGTCAGCTGGCCTTCTGTAAGAATCGCTACCTTGGCATTGGGATACTCCATACCGAAGGGTAGTGTACCTTCGCTCAGCAGGGTCTGTCCCGGCTTGGGCATCGTGCTCAGGGGGATTGCAAGAAAAGCCGATAAACCACGGCTACTGAGCATTTCCTGCAATAGCTCCGCTCTGCGCCGGGAACCGCACAGAACAAGACTGGAAAATTCCATCTTTTGATAATGCTGCAGATCGGCAGCAGCGGTATCCAGATTGCCGCCGTAACTGGGCAGCTGCTTTGCAGTCATAGGCAAAAGCTGATGGGGTGGACAACTTTCCGGATAGGCAGCGGCAGCAAATGTATCCAAATACAGGACAGATTTATCTTGCAAGCCTTCGCAAAAATCCTCCCATTGCCAGGTGAAGTCGCATAACTCCCCCACCACCAAACCGGCCTGGAGCAGGCTGTCCAGCTGTAAACCCAATTCATCTGTGCGAGAGCGGGCAGCGCGGTGGATTCCGCTTTGGTCGCACAAAATCACCCGGGCATCTGCCGGGATATACGACATCGCGGTGGCCATTTCCGGATAGATCAGTGCCATATATCGATCCGAAGCGGAATGATGAATACCGTTTTGGTATTTTTCAAGGTCTTTTTCTAAAGTCTTAATGAGATCTTCATTGGGGTTCTTCCGCCGTTTTTGCCGGGCAATGACCTGTTCAATATCTTGGCATAGACCGTCAAGACCGTCAGGGTGCAGACGGGGCAGTGTTTCACTGACGGGCAAAATCGTGATGGAATCCACATTCTCTGTTCTGCGCTGGGTATCCGGGTCAAAATAACCCATTGTGTCCAGCTCGTCTCCGAAGAATTCCGCACGAACAGGGAATTCCGCAGCAGGGGAGTACACATCCAAAATACCGCCCCGGACGGCAAACTGACCGGGTCCCTCCACCATGCCGCAGCGGCTGTAACCGCACTCGGTCAGCAGGCGGATCAATTCCTCAATAGCATATTCTTTTCCAATCTCCAAACGGAACGCAGATGTATTCAGTATGGCCGGTGGGATTGTTCTTTGACTTAATGCGTCCCAGGCCATGATCTGCAAGCGGGTGTTGCCTGCAGAAAGATTGTACAATTGCCGTAAGCGTTTTTGCTCCCAGCCTCTGGAGACCACAGCGCTGTCATACAGGGTCAGTTCCCGGGAGGGCAATATGGGAAACTCTTCACTGCAAAATGCCTTCAATTCCTCAGCAAGACGCTTAGCTGCCAGATCGTCCTGACAGACAACCACCAATTGCCGGTCCGTATGGGCATACAGGCCGGCAATTATGTGACTTCTGTTGATCTGACCGATACCGGTAATAGCCGCAGTTTTGCCCTCGGACAGGGTCTGCAGGGTAGTGGCATATTCCGGCATATTCTTTAGCATTTCCAAGAGTTTTTCCATAAAAACACCTCAAAGGAACGATTTTCTTTCCACGTACAAATGCGGAAAGGGGGAAATAGACCCCCTTTCCGTGGTAATGTGACAGTATTTACGGTTTTAAACCGTTATATTTGTTGGCAGCCTCCTGCACACCCTTTTCCATAATGCACAGGGCGGCATTGCCTGCATTTTCTAATGCAAATTCCAAGGCTTTTTTATCCTGACCAACGAATCCGGAAAGTACCCAATCGGCCAAATCCTGTTCCGGATGGGGCTTGCCGCCTACACCGATTTTTACGCGGGGGAACTCCTGAGATCCGAGTTCCTGGATAATGGACTTGATACCATTGTGACCACCGGCAGAGCCGTCACCCCGGATTCGCAATCTTCCCGGCTCCAGAGATATATCGTCAAACAGAACGATGATACGCTCCGGTGGGATCTTATAGTAGGCGGAAAGTTGCAGGATGGAACGTCCTGAAAGATTCATATAGGTCAGCGGCTTCAGCAGGAACAACTTTGTTCCTTTGTAAGTAGTCTGCCCATATAATCCTTGAAATTTCCCTTTATCGATCTTACAGCCGAGTTTGTCAGCCAAAGTGTCGATGGCCATAAAGCCGCAGTTGTGCCTGGTCTGCTCGTATTCCTTGCCGGGGTTACCTAAACCGACGATCAGCCAGCTATCCGTTGTTTTTTTACCAAACACGGCTTAGAACAGATCAGCGATAGAGGTGCCGCCGTGGACATGGGAAATTGCACGGGCGAAGATAGGAGCCACATCCAGCTGCTTGATCTTCTTGCAGGGGCAATCGGCAGGCACGGGAATGGTGTTGTGGACAACCACTTCCTTGAGGGGGGATTTTTCAATCCGCTCATAGGCAGGACCGGAAAGAACACCATGAGTAGCGCAGGCGTAAACTTCCTTTGCACCACCGACTTCCACCAAAGCCTGAGCAGCATTGCACAGGGAACCGGCAGTATCGATCATATCGTCAAAGAGAATACAGGTCTTGCCCTTCACATCGCCGATGACGTTCATAACCTCGCAGACATTGGCCTTCTGACGGCGCTTGTCCACGATAGCCAGACCCATATGTACCTTGGTAGCGAAGGCACGGGCGCGGGCAACAGAGCCAACATCAGGGGAGACAACCACAAAATCATCGTGATTGAACTTATCCTCGGGGAATTTATCCAGGTAGTACTTTACGAAAGTGGGATTGCCCAGCAGGTGGTCAACAGGAATATCGAAGAAGCCCTGAATCTGCGCAGCGTGCAGGTCCATAGTGAGGATCCGGTCAGCGCCAGCGGCGGTGATCATATTTGCAACCAGCTTTGCAGAGATGGGGTCGCGGCTCTTTGCCTTGCGATCCTGGCGTGCGTAGCCAAAGTAGGGGATTACAGCGGTAATACGACCGGCGGATGCACGGCGGCAGGCGTCGATCATAACCAGCAGCTCCATCAAATGGTTGTTAACAGGCTTGCAGGTGGACTGAATCAGAAATACATCAGCGCCACGAACGGTCTCGTTTAGGGAAACAGAAACTTCACCGTCAGAGAAGGTCTGCACCACACCGTTACCAAGCTCCAGCCCCAGTTCCTTACAGACGGTCTGTGCAAAAGCAGGGTTGGAATTACCACAGAAAATTTTGATATTCTCACTGTACGCAATCATCTTTCAAACTACCTCTCAATCATCTATTTCTGCTTATGGCCGCACCATAAGCCATTCTAACCACATTATACCATCAATCCCTTCCAAAATGCAACACCGAACTGGTAGAAAATCTTAAAAAAATAAAAATCTCTTTCCTGATTCTTTTGTAAAACCGTCTAAGTTGTTTTGTGACGATAAGAGCGAGTTTGTGTTTGATTTTGTGCTTGTAATGAGCCGGCTTTCGTGTTATACTACTTAGAAGACTTTTTTGTGGAGACGAAGCCTGTTATGAACGATAAAATTATCATCAAAGGTGCCAGAGAAAACAATCTGAAAGGTGTGGATTTGTCCATTCCCAGAGATAAGCTGGTTGTATTCACCGGTCTTTCCGGTTCGGGTAAGTCAAGCCTTGCGTTTGACACCATATATGCAGAGGGCCAGCGCCGATATGTGGAGAGCCTCAGTGCCTATGCCCGGCAGTTTTTGGGACAGATGGACAAGCCGGATGTGGATTCTATTGACGGCCTTTCTCCGGCCATTTCCATCGATCAGAAGACTACCTCCAAGAACCCCCGTTCTACCGTCGGTACAGTAACAGAGATTTATGACTATCTGCGTCTTTTGTGGGCCCGTGTGGGTGTTCCTCACTGCCCAAAATGCGGCAAAGAAATTGCCAGACAGACCATCGACCAAATCGTTGACCGTGTGGAAGCACTTGGAGAAGGTACCCGGTTTATCGTGTTAAGCCCCATTATCCGTAGCAAAAAGGGTGAACACGCAAAGGTCTTTGAAGACGCCCGGAAGCAGGGCTTTGCCCGTGTGCGGGTGGATGGGATTCTCTATGATCTTAACGAGCAGATTGCCCTGGATAAGAATAAAAAGCATACCATTGAGCTGGTGGTTGACCGGCTTGTCATTCGTGATGGGCAACGCCGCCGTTTAACGGACTCTGTTGAAACGGCTTGTACCCATTCCGGCGGCCTTGTGACCATTGAACTGCCGGACAGAAAAGAGGAACTGACCTTCTCGCAGAACTATGCCTGTGAGGATTGCGGCATCAGCCTTTCGGAACTGGAACCCAGAATGTTCTCTTTCAATAACCCAGCCGGCGCCTGCCCGGATTGTACCGGCTTGGGTTTCCAACTGATTGCGGATGAGGACCTGGTCATTCCGGATAAAACCAAATCTATCTTCGACGGTGCGATCCAGGCTTCCGGTTGGAGCAGTGCCCGTACGGATTCCATCTTCCGTATGTACTTTGAGGCACTGGCCCAAAAGTACCATTTTTCCTTGACCGAACCTGTAGAGCGTCTTTCTCGTGAGGCAATGGATGTGATTCTTTACGGCACAAAGGGCGAAAAATTGAAAATGACCTATAACCGTGGCAACGGTATGGGTATTTTGGAGCAGCCTTTTGAGGGAATTCTGAATAATATTAGCCGTCGATTCCGGGAAACTCAGTCCGATGCGGCCCGTAAGGAACTGGAAGAATGTATGGCTACGGCCCCTTGCCCCCGTTGCCACGGTGACCGTCTTTCTGAAATTGCAAGAGCTGTCACAGTGGGCGGAATCGGCATTATGGATTTCTGCCGTATGAGCATCGCCCAGGAACTGGAATTTATGGATAACCTCCATTTGGAGGGGAATATGGCCTTGGTGGCGGCACAGATTGTCAAGGAAATCAAGGTAAGGCTGCAGTTTTTGGTGGATGTGGGTCTGCAGTATCTGACTTTGTCCCGGGCAGCAGCGACCCTTTCCGGCGGCGAGAGCCAGCGGATTCGCCTGGCAACACAGATAGGCTCTTCTTTGATGGGTGTGCTGTATATTCTGGATGAGCCTTCCATCGGCCTGCACCAGCGGGATAACGATAAGTTATTAGGAACCTTGAAACGCCTCCGGGATTTGGGCAATACCCTTATTGTTGTCGAACACGATGAAGATACCATGCGTGCGGCAGACTATATTGTGGATGTGGGTCCCGGTGCTGGTTCCCGTGGTGGTCAGATCGTTGCGGCAGGCACATTGGAGGATATATGTAATACCCCTGATTCTGTAACCGGCCAGTACTTGACCGGTGTGAAAAAGATTCCAGTTCCCACTGCCAGACGGCAGGGTAACGGTAATTGCATTACAATCACCGGTGCTAGTGAAAACAATTTGAAGGATGTGGATGTATCCATTCCCTTGGGAACACTTACCTGCGTAACAGGTGTTTCCGGCTCCGGTAAATCCAGTTTGGTCAACGAGGTTTTGAACAAAACCCTCTTAGGAAAATTGAATCATGCCCGTACCCGTCCCGGTGCTTGCCGATGTGTCTGCGGTATGGAGCATTTGGATAAGGTTATCGATATTGACCAAAGTCCTATTGGCAGGACACCTCGTTCTAACCCGGCAACTTATACTGGTCTGTTCAACGACATCCGCGATCTATTTGCATCAACAAGCGATGCAAAAATGCGTGGCTACGGACCAGGCCGTTTCTCCTTCAATGTGAAGGGTGGCCGGTGCGAAGCCTGTAGCGGTGACGGTCTTGTGAAAATTGAAATGCACTTTTTGGCGGATGTGTATGTTCCCTGTGAGGTCTGCCAGGGCCAGCGGTATAACCGGGAGACTCTGGAGGTCCAGTATAAGGGAAAAAATATTGCCCAGGTACTGGATATGACCGCTGAGGAGGCATTGGAATTCTTTGAGAATCTGCCCAAAATTCGCAGAAAGGTGCAGACACTTGTGGAGGTAGGCCTTGGCTATGTAAAGTTGGGCCAATCCAGCACTACCCTCTCTGGCGGCGAGGCCCAGCGTGTGAAGCTGGCAACGGAACTGGCAAGGGTATCCACAGGCCGGACAATCTATATTCTTGACGAGCCTACCACCGGTCTGCACGCAGCAGATGTTCACAAGCTGATCGATGTACTGCAGCAATTGGTGGATGCAGGCAATACCGTCCTTGTGATCGAGCATAACCTGGATGTAATTAAAACCGCAGACCATATCATCGATCTTGGGCCCGAAGGTGGAGACGGCGGCGGTTATGTGGTCGCTATCGGTACACCGGAAGCTATTGCCAAGGTTGAGGGTAGCTATACCGGTCAGTATCTGAAAAAATATCTGTAAAAAAATCCCTGCCTGCAAAAACAGGCAGGGGATGGATTAAATTTTATCGTAGGCGTCAGTGGGCAGAAAATCTGCAAATTCCAGCAGCGCCTTGTCCCGTCCGCCGGCATAGTCGCCGATGCGCATGATGGGAGAACGCACCGTGTTGCTATTATCCTTGGTAATGGCAATGGTCATCGTTACTCTTGTGCTCTTGCTATCCGGGTGATCGATGAGTACGGTACCGCCGTGGGCAGCAGCCACTGCGCCAATCAGGGTCATACCAAGACCCAGGCCGTGCCTGCCATCCTCAATGGACGGCTCACGCCGATAGCGGTTCCAGAATGGATGCTCCTGCAGCGGCTCTTCGCAGGTGTTGCAAACCGTGAAGGCAAGCCGGTTGTGATTACAGGAAAGTTTGGCTTCCACGGTGCTGCCAACAGGTGCAAATTTCAGTGCATTGGACAAAATGTTGTATACAGCCCGCTCCAGTTTTTCTGACTCCGCAAGACCCAAAACAACCTCGTCCGGCTCCGTGTACACAAGGATAACACCGGTGCGTTCGGAAACGGTCTGCGCTTTTTCGATAATCTCTCGGAATACGGCGGTAAGATTTACCAACTGCATGTCGGTATAGGGCATTTTTTGGTAGCTGCCGGTGTCCGACATATTACTGATAAGCCGTAGCAGTTGAAACAGACCGTGTTGCAGCTGGCCGACTTGTTGCTGGGTCTGGGCATCTTTGCTATCCAAATCGGAGAGCAGATGGTCCGCTACGGTCATCACATTGGACAGGGGAATCCGCAATTGCTGGGCAGCCAATGCCAGGGCTTGCAGCTGATCGGCATTGCTATCCTGTTCCAAAACGAAAATATCATAATCTTTGGTGCGATTGACACTGGCGTTGCAGGGGAGTCCGCCGACAGTAATCGTCAAATACAGACAACCGTCGGAAAAATTCTGATAGATATCCTGCTGCTCGGTTACAATCTCGTTTATATCGACGCCGACGCGTACAGTTCGGTTCTGCGCAGCGGTATTGCATGCGATCACCGCACCGCCTTTTGCGCAAAAAGCAGGACGGTCCATCAGCTCCAGCCAGGGGAACAGTTGTTCGGTTGTTTCCATAGGGCTTTCCTCCTGCCATATGATGTGCAAAATGTGGAAAAACTTTCGTAAATATTCCACGCAAATCCTATTGTAACGAATTTCTTTGAAAATAGCAAGAAAAAATCCGCGAATGGAGTGAAAATATGTCGATTCACAAGGATCACAGACAGCGATTGCGTGATCGCTTTTTAAGAGAAGGACTGGATAATTTCGACGAACTGTATGTTTTGGAACTGCTTTTGTTCTATTGCATACCCAGAATAGATACCAATCCCATTGCCCATCGCCTGCTGGATCACTTCGGGTCACTGAACAATGTACTCAATGCCAGTGCTGAGGAATTGGAAAAAGTGGAGGGTATCGGCAAAAACACATCTACATTCCTGTCTTTGGTTACCCAGGTCGGCCGTTATTATCAGGTCAAGCAATCCCAGCCCGGTAAGATCCTGCGCACCATTGAGCAGTGTGGCAATTACCTGGTGCCTTACTTCTTTGGCAGGGAACAGGAGACGGTATTTATGCTGTGCCTGGATGCGAAATGCAAGGTGATCTGCTGTAAAATGGTAGGCGAGGGCAGTGTGAATTCTGCCAACATTCCCATCCGCAGAGTGGTAGAAATGGCACTGACTGCCAATGCAACCACCGTGGTGCTGGCCCACAACCACCCCAGCGGCCTGGCGATCCCGTCAGCTGACGATATTCAGACCACTCAGCGAATTGCGGCCGCACTGCAGACTGTGGAGATCATACTGGCAGACCATATCGTGGTCAGCAAGGATGACTATGTATCCATCACCCAATCGAATTTATATGCCCCTGGAGCGACTTGTACTGTCCGATAAGGAGGAATCCCGTTGGATCAATTTCAATTAGTATCTGATTTTAAACCGGCTGGCGATCAGCCGGAGGCTATCGAGAAGCTTGCTCAAGGCGTGGAGCTGGGTTTGCGGGAACAAACTCTGCTGGGTGTCACAGGTTCCGGCAAGACTTTTACCATGGCATCGGTGATTGCAAAATTAAATAGACCCACCTTGGTGCTGGCCCATAACAAGACCCTGGCCGCCCAACTCTGTTCAGAGTTCCGTGAATTCTTTCCCAACAATGCGGTGGAGTATTTCATTTCTTACTATGATTACTACCAACCGGAGGCCTATATCGCCCATACGGACACTTATATCGAAAAAGATTCTGCAATCAACGAGGAGATTGACCGCCTGCGTCACAGTGCCACATCGGCTCTCTTTGAGCGTCGGGATGTGATCGTGGTGTCCTCTGTCAGTTGCTTGTATGGCCTGGGTGACCCTATCGACTATAAGAGTATGGTCATTTCCTTGCGGACCGGTCTGCAGTATCCAATGGATGATGTGCTGCGAAAATTGGCAGAGATCCGCTATGAGCGCAACGATATTGATTTCTCCAGAAACAAGTTTCGTGTCCGGGGCGATACTTTAGAAGTTTATCCTGCCTATTGGACAGGCCGTGCCATCCGTGTGGAGTTTTTTGGTGACGAGGTGGACAGAATCTCCGAGATCAACGCCGTTACCGGTATGGTGGAGCGGTATGTGGATCATGTGGCCATTTACCCCGCCAGTCATTATGTGGCATCCCGGGAGAAGATGGAACGGGCGATGGGGGAGATCCGCAAGGAATGTGACCAGCAGGTCGCATTGTTCAATGAACAGAATAAGCTTTTAGAAGCCCAGCGTATTTCCCAGCGTACCGCCTACGACTTGGAAATGCTGACGGAGATCGGTTTTTGCACCGGCATCGAAAACTATTCCCGGGTCATTCAAGGCCGGAAACCAGGCACGCCTCCCACCACACTGCTGGACTATTTCCCTGATGATTTTCTCCTGTTTGTAGACGAAAGCCATGTGACGCTCCCCCAGTGCCGGGCTATGTACGCCGGTGACCGTAGCCGAAAAGATTCTTTGGTCAATTACGGTTTCCGTCTGCCGTCTGCCTATGATAACAGACCTCTGAACTTTGATGAATTTGATTCAAAATTGAATCAAGTGATCTATGTCTCGGCAACACCTGCGGAATATGAGCAGACCCGTTCTGGTCAAATAGTGGAGCAAGTAATTCGTCCCACCGGTCTTTTGGACCCCAATGTGGAGGTAAGACCCATTGAAGGGCAGATTGATGACCTGATAGGGGAGATTAACAAGAGGACCGCTAAGGATGAGCGCGTGCTGGTGACCCCCCTTACCAAGAAGATGGCCGAGGACTTGACAGTGTACCTGCAAAAGGCAGGTATTCGCGTCCGCTATATGCATTCGGATATTGGTGCGATGGAGCGTATGGAGATCATTCGTGACCTGCGTATGGCAAAATTCGATGTATTGGTGGGTATCAACCTGCTCCGTGAGGGTCTTGACCTGCCGGAGGTCAGTTTGGTGGCAATTTTGGATGCGGATAAAGAGGGCTTCCTCCGTTCGGAAACCAGTTTGATTCAGACCATCGGCCGTGCCGCCCGAAATGCTGAGGGCCTTGTGATTATGTATGCCGATAAAATAACGCCCTCTATGCGCTTGGCAATCGATGAAACAAAACGCCGCCGTGAGATCCAGGATGCCTACAACAAGGCAAACGGTATCGTACCCAAGACGGTGATCAAATCTGTCCGAGACCTTATCGAAATATCCTCGTCCACCGCTGAACGGAAAGGCCGCAGCGGCGTGAAGATGACCAAGGCGGAAGTAGAAAAGGAGATCGCAAAGCTGGAAAAGCAGATGAAGGAAGCTGCCCGTATGATGGAATACGAGCTTGCCGCATTACTGCGTGACCAGATCATCGAACTCCGCGGAACAAAATAAAAGGTGTGCTTCGGCACACCTTTTTTAATATTTAGAGGGAGAAACCCCTGTTATTTTCTTAAAAACCTTTGAAAAATACAATGGATCGGAATATCCGCATTTCTCTGCTAACTCAGTTACAGAAAGCTTGTTTTGCCGCAGCAGATCGGCTGCATGTTTGATGCGAATTTCGGCCAAATAGTCTGTAAAATTTACCTGCATATTCTTGGCAAACAAGGCAGAGAAGTACTTTTTGCTGAAACCGAAAATATCTGCCGTTTTGGCAATGGACATTTCCGGGTCTGCAAAATTGTTGTGAATGTATTGCAGAATCTCGTCAAATTCCCGGCTGATGCGGACAGCTTCTTCTTTGTCGGTTTTCTCCACAAAGGAAAGGGTATGCAGCAAAACACTTTCAGTCAGTACTTGAATATTTCCCGGATTGGCTCTGCGAATAGATGTCATCCAAAAATCGGTGAGGTGACCGAAATTGGGAAACACAGACCGCTCCTTGTTGATTCCAAATTGTTCCAAAAGCTTCGGAACGCCCGGACCGTCAAAGGTAATATATAAATAGGTAAATTTCTCGTCATCGATCAGTTCGTAGGACTGATAGGGGAGGGTGAAGAATAGTGTGCCGGGGGTCAGGGGATATTGCTTACCCTCCGTCTGCAAAACAGCATTTCCACGAAACGCCAGATGCATACAGTAATGCTTTTTTAAAAACGGTTGTGCAAGGTTATAAAGCTCCGCCTCGTAAACAAACAGATGATAGGATATATCCTTTTCACCGGAAGCCGGTGGCAGAAAGTTGCAAATATCGTTCATAAAACGCACCTCCATTTCTGCCATTATATCGATTCTTTCCATATTCGTCAACAAAAACAGGAAATTTTCCATAATTATAAGGATTTATTCCATACCCATTGCCTACTGGATTTGGTATAGTATTCCTATACTGAATTGATGGGAGTTCGCAATGGGTATATTGGGAATTGTTTATATGCTGATCCACCTGACTGCCCACCAGGGTGAGGTGATGCTGGTCAGAAGATACGGCAAGAAATACGGCGCAGGCGGTATGTTGTTCAACGGTGTGATCTGCCTGTTTGCTATGATCTATTTTGTGTTGACCGACTGGGACGGATTCCATTTTCTCCCGGAGTTGTGGGTGTATGGTATCATAAATGCGTTATTATATGCCGCAGGCTTCTACTATGCCTATGTGGCCTACGGTATCGGTAATTATTTTCTTACCAATACCATTACCTCGATGCAGTTTATGATCCCCATCATCTACGGTTTGGTTTTCTTAAAGGAGCCCTCCAATTGGCTCACCTATTCTTCTTTGGTGTTTTCTATCGCGTCTGTTATTTTAATGTGCTATGCCCGTAAACAAAAAGCAGACCAAAGCGAAGAGGGGAACAGCATATCTGCAAAATGGCTGTTTGCAACATTGATTACGCTCTTTAGCAATGGCTTAATCTCCGTGGTCGCAAAAATGCAGCAAATCCGCTTTGATAAGCAGCATAGCAATGAATATATGGTTATAACCCTGGCCGGTGCATTTTTGTTCCTGCTACTGATGGGTGTCGTCCTGGAACGGAATGGCATCAAAAAAACCCTGAAGCAGGGCATTGCATATGGTATAGGCGCCGGTATGCTGAACGGCTTAAAAAACGGTATCAATTTGGCACTCATTGCTCTGGTGCCTCTGTCGGTATTGACCCCTGTAAAAAAGGGCGGCGGTATTGTGTTTACTTTCTTGGTTTCCTACTTTCTGTACAAGGAACGTTATACAAAACTCCAATATTTAAGTATTCTTTTAAGTATTATCGCCATCGTTTTGATGCAGCTGAGTTAGCAGAAAGGATGTAAGAAAATGAAAAAATTGAGAATCGGTACTGTTGGTATGGGTCCCCGCGGTCGGTCTATGACCAGACTTGCCGCAGAATTTGACAATGTTGAGATTGCGGCAGCCTGTGATATTCGTACCTATAACTGGTATGAAAAGCAGTGGCACGTGCCGATGCCTATGGCGGATCTGTTCCCCAATACCCAGTTCTATGAAGATTACGATGAAATGCTGGAAAAGGCAGATTTGGATGCAGTGTTGGTGGAAACCGGTGCTGATATCCACGCGGCCTTCTGTATCAAAGCATTGGAAAAGAATATCCATGTCCTGACCGACATTCCCGTAGTTGCCAGCCTGCAGGAAGCAGAAGATCTGTGGAAAGCCGCCCAGAAATCCACGGCAACTATCTCCGTTGGCGCAAACCCCAATGAGCAGAGATTCACTGTTATGTTAAAAGATTTCTACGAAAAGGGTCTTTTGGGCAAGCCCTATTGTATGGAGGCAGAGTATATTCATTGGAGCTATCCCGGCAGCGAATTTTCCATTGCCTTTAATATGAATGGCGATTGGCGCAAATTGCTGATCCCGATCCGTTACTGCACCCATTCTCTTGGCCCCTTGCTGACAATTTTGGATGAGGAACTGCGGAAGGTCAGCTGCTTTGGTACCGGCATGCATGCGGACCCCTCTGTTCGGAAAACCAATAAGGATGATATGATGTGCGCTCAGTTTCAGACCGACTCCGGTGTGGTTGTCCGCCTGATGCGTAATGGTTATTGTCGCGCCAATATCGGTCATCATAACTACCGCGTGTTCGGCACAGAGGGTTATATGGAGCGCATCGACCGCTTTGACAAGCCTGTGATCCGCTATAACTCTGAAAAGGAATTGGATGTAAAGCTGAAAGAGGTCAACGGTTCCTTTATGCCTCCGGCTTATGAAAATAATCAGAAGGCGATCTCTGCCGGCCACGGCGGCATGGACTTTGCCATGATGGATCATTTTATCGATGCCATCGCCAACGACAAACCTGCCCCCATCACCCTGAAAGAGGGTCTTGCTATGACCCTGCCCGGTATCTACGCAGAAGAATCTGCCAAGCGTGGCGGTGAAGTGATGCGTATGAAATATCCATGGGATCCCGACTGGACAGCAACCTTTGACTAACAAAGATCCCCCAACTCACAGGAGTTGGGGGATTGCTTATTCTCCGATATGCTGAAATCTTGGGCCGTGGTAATCTTCTTTATCTACGATTTCGTTCCACATATCTGCAGGTCGTACCCACAGACCGCCTTCGCCGTATAGTGCCTGATAAACCACCATTGGCTCCAAGGTTTCCGAGTGGCTGGCAATACCGATGACACGGTATTCCTTGCCTTTGAAATGTCTGTATTTGCCAATCTTGATTTCCATATTATCACCTTTTAGAAAACCGCACCGGGGTTACCGGTGCGGTGATTTTATTAGCCGGGAACCGTTCCGCGGGTGGTGTCCAGCACGGAGGCTGCATCAAACAGAGGCGCAAACCAATCGGCGTGATGCTTCAGGTTAGAACCGGTCACCAGGATTCTGCCCTGACGGACATACTCGTTGGTAATGCTTGCCCAGGAATTGCCGTTTTCGCAGAAGCCAAGATAATACCGGAAGCCGGCATTCCGTAGGGTGCTATACTTCTCGCCGGAATAGATTTCATCGGTGGAGATGTCTGTCAGCTGGGCATATGCCAAAATGTCAACATTCCCCAAAATGGGAACGACTTCGTTGGTCCAGCTGTTCAGATCACTCTTGATCTGGGTCACACTGCGATCGCCGTAGGGTATATTTTCGTAGGTGTAGCAGGCCAGAGTGTAGCCTTTCTGCCGTAGTGCGTTGACAACAGCAGTTGCATCCTGAATGGCCTGGTTGTAAGCGGTTTCGCCGAAGGTGTTGGCGGCGCTGGGATGGGTGCGGTAGCCGAACAGGCCGTTATAGCCGGTCAGCGCCAGGGTGGCTCTTGCACCGTGATAGGAGAAATCGGGGTGTTCCGTGATAAAGCTTTCCAAAATCGGGACCAAATCGTATGCGCCGGTCACTGTCTGACCGTTGGCATCCACCATTTCACAGGTGAAATTGCTGCCGTCCCACAGAAGCTTGCTGGCAATACCTGCGCCGTTGCCGTCTGCAATCTTGTCATCATCGCTGTCGATGAGATAATAGTTGTAGTTTACATTGGTCTGAGTGAGCATCACCGGTTTTTTGCCGGAGGGGAGATAAAAGGTTTTGGGAGAATAGGAAGCAGTGCCGTCAGGAGTAACTTTGGTCTCCACAAAATCATCAAAGTCAACCAAGATGTAACCGTTGTTATAAAGCTGCTGGAGAATCTTGGAAAATTCCACGGTGGTAATAAAATTTCGGTTGATGGAATTGCCATAGGTCTCGTGGTTGAAGCCACGGGCGGGGTCGGCGACCAAAAGCTGGAAGGAAAGGTTAACGATCTGACCGGGATCTTCCCAGGCAACCATAGACCGCTGGGCCTTCTCGTACTCCAAAATCTTATCGTTGAGTTGGGTGTACTTGCTCAGATCGCCGCTGAAGCTATCCAGTACGGCGATTGCACCCTGGTAGTCATAGCCGGCAGCCATAGCTTCTGCTTGGGCCAGCAGGGTCTTGGCTTCGTTATCCAGGCGGACCTGTTCGGAATTGGCGGCATTGGAGGCTGCCTGGTTGACATCTTTTTCGAAATTTTTCTTCTGAACAGACCGGACAATGGAGCCGATTATGAAGATCACAATCAGCAGCAATGCTACGCCTGCAATGATCGCAGGCAGATATGTCTCCTTGAAAATCTGTGTTTTTGTGCGTTTTTTGCGTCGTGGATTTACGGGTATGGCGTTTTCGTTAAACTGTTCGTCCACCTAAATCTCCACCTTTCTGAATAAATACAGAGTTATTATACCTGAAAATCCAATAAAAAGCAAGTAAAATCCTTTTTGACGGATGTTTTCGCTGATTTTGCTTGTCAAAACCCGTGATTTGCGGTATGATATACCTATCTTAAATCAGGAGAAATATTATGGAAAAGATCACCAGTTTCACCATTGACCATATCCGCCTGCAGCCGGGTCTGTATGTATCCCGACAGGATAAAGTTGGTTCAGAGACGGTAACAACCTTTGACCTGCGCCTCACCAGCCCCAATGAAGAACCGGTTATGAATACTGCTGAGGTCCACACCATTGAGCATTTGGCAGCGACCTACCTGCGCAATGCCCCCCAGTGGAAGGATAAAGTCCTGTACTTTGGCCCTATGGGTTGCCGCACTGGTTTTTATCTGTTGCTGGCAGGTGCGTATACCTCACGGGCAGTGCTGGAATTGGTGAAGAATTGCTTCCTCTTTATTGCGGATTTTGAAGGAGATATCCCCGGTGCCACCGCCCAGGATTGCGGTAATTATTTGGATATGAATCTCCCGATGGCAAAGTATTGGGGCAGAAAGTATAGTCAGTTGCTTGAAAACATCGACGAATCCCGGCTTGTATACCCGGAATAAAGGAGTATGGATATGAAATTAGGTATCATTGGCGCTATGGATGTGGAAGTGGCGACACTAAAAGCAAATATGACCGAGAAGACGGAGACAACCGTTGCCGGCAGCGTGTACTGCGAGGGTATCCTGGAGGGCCTGCCTGTGGTGGTTGTTCAATGCGGAATCGGCAAGGTCAATGCGGCTCTTTGCGCACAAATTCTGTGCAGCCAGTTTGCGGTAACTCACATTGTAAATACCGGCATTGCAGGTTCTCTGGATAAAGACCTGGATATCGGTGATTTTGTTATCAGTAAGAATGCTATCTATCACGATTTCACCTGCGCTGCGCTGAATCCTGCTTATGTGACAGGCCAAATCCCGGGATTCCCGGTCCGGTATTTCCCGGCAGATGAAAATCTTATCAAGCTTGCCTATGCAGCAGCAGACAGTCTGCAGACTGCTCATGTAAAGATCGGTACAGTTGCCAGCGGCGACCAGTTCGTTGGTCAAAAGGCTCAAAAGGAAAAAATCATTGCCGATACCGGCGCTCTGTGTACAGAAATGGAGGGCGCGGCCATTGCCCATACCGCATGGCGAAACGGCGTTCCCTATGTGGTGATTCGGGCAATTTCCGATAAGGCAGATGACTCTGCGGAAATGGATTATCCCACTTTTGAAGCAATGGCGGCTGAGAAGTGCGCATTGGTTACCCGGGCTATGGCGAAAGCGCTGACGAAAATATAATAAAAAATACCGCATCAATTTGATGCGGTATTTTTGTTGGCGGAGTGAGAGGGATTTGAACCCTCGCGCGCTGTTTAGACGCCTACTCCCTTAGCAGGGGAGCCCCTTCGGCCTCTTGGGTATCACTCCGAATAAAAAGAAATATTCTTTTATGCCAAGCCATTCTATCACGGTGTGGGGGGTTTGTCAAGCCTATTTCGAAAAGAAACCGCTTTTCTGCCGGGTTGGTCTTATTCTTGTTTTTCAACATAGGATTGTTCCATACATTGGAATTTTGAGGTGGTACTATGGAACATAAAACCAACGAGATCATTCTGCGGGGTACATTGCAGTCCCTCCCCCAATTCTCCCACGAAAACCACGGAAAACGCTTCTTCCGATTCTGTCTGGAGGTGCCGCGACTATCCGGTGCGGTGGATATTCTGCCGGTAGTTGCTGAGGAACAAATTTTAGCACAAATAGACCCCACAGGTGGTGAAATGCTTACCGTTACCGGACAAATCCGCTCCCATAATCAGCGGGAGGACGGTGTACGCCATTTGCTGATTTTCGTCTTTGCCTTATCCATCGTTGCCGAGGATGGAGAGCCCATCAACAATGTGTATTTAGAGGGACCTCTTTGCCGGGAACCCACATACCGCCTGACACCCCTTGGCCGGGAGATATGTGACGCTATGCTTGCCGTTCCCCGGGCTTTTCGCAGAGCGGATTATTTGCCCTGTATCCTGTGGGGGCGGATCGCTCAGGAGGTCTCTAAGTGCCACACTCGGGATGTAATTGCAGTTGAAGGCCGTCTGCAAAGCCGTGTGTATACCAAATTGACTGACGACGGCCCTGTGCAAAAAACAGCCTACGAAATTTCTGCCCTCACCGCCGAGATTATCGAAGAAGATATGTACTGACCAAGCCGGCCGGTGGAGTGACACATATTATCCTAAGATGGTCATTGCGAACCAGCGCGCACGCTGGTGTGGCAATCCCCATCGTAAATTGCTTTATCAACCCCACCGCGCCAAAGCCACGCAGGGTGTTACGCCCCACGACTATCCCATCATATCCCAATACAGTTTGTCCTGTGTCATATAATTTCCTCTTTTCTTGTCGCAAATTCTGTGATAGAATCAAGGAAAGGAGTGATCGTATGAACAAGAAAGTTCGTGGAATCATCGATGGGCTGAATGAAAAATATCCTGACGCCATCTGTGCGTTGCACTATCAAAAAGATTATGAGCTGATGATTGCGGTGCGTCTGTCTGCCCAATGTACCGATGCCCGTGTGAATTTGGTGACCCCGGCACTGTTTGCTGCCTACCCAACGCTTGAGGATATGGCCAATGCGGACATTGCCGATGTGGAGAACTACATACATTCCTGCGGCTTCTACCGCCAAAAGGCCAAAGATATCGTCCTTGCCTGTCAAATGCTGCTGACAGAGCATAACGGAAAAGTACCCGATACGATGGAAGAACTCCTGTGTTTACCTGGTGTTGGCAGAAAAACCGCAAATCTCTTACTGGGTGATCTGTACGGCCAGCCGGGCAGTGTGGTCTGCGATACCCATTGTATGCGGATCTGCGAGCGTTTGGGTTTAAGCAAAGGCAGAGAACCGGAGAAGGTGGAAAAACAGCTGCGAGCCGTCCTGCCCCCGGAGGAGAGCAGTGATTTCTGCCATAGAATTGTCCTCTTTGGCCGTGAAATCTGCACCGCCCGGGCACCAAAATGCGACCAATGCCCCCTGGCGATTTACTGCAAACACATCAATAATGGCTAATAAATCACCCCTTGTCCGAATATACTGGGACAAGGGGTGATTTGTTTGGGCAAAAAGCTTCCCATTTTTTATAATGCAATGCTGCTCACCGGTGTAAATCTGCTGCTTCGGCTGGTTGGTACCGGTTTCCAGGTGTACTTGTCCGGTCAAATCGGTGCGGCAGGAATTGGCCTGTTGCAACTTGTTTTATCAGTAGGTGGACTTGCACTGACGGCCGG
>JAEIGA010002574.1_pt1 | contig 28891 bp, 21 predicted proteins | sample 9270691 | NCBI WGS metagenome assembly JAEIGA01 (sample SAMN17057246, study PRJNA624740) | gut metagenome | biome: biome; isolation source: fecal sample | host: Bos grunniens | place: China: Xizang | collected 2019
TATACAATCGCAAAAATGTAAAATCAATATCCAAATTTGGTATTTTTATATCCAAATATGTCATAAAAAACAATAAAAAAACGGACAACAATGTCCGCAAATGACATCTTTGTCACAGAAAGGCAACAACATGTGGAACGAACGTATTATTGAAGCAAAAAAGGCGCAGAACATCACGCCGAAAATGATGTCGGAGCGAACCCGTGGACACCTACCCGAAAGAACGATCGTGAGAATCCTTTCGGGAGAAACGCCAAACCCAAGAATTGATACTATCATCGAGCTTGGGGCGGCTGTTGGTCTGTCGCCGCAAGAACTATTTGCTGATACAAATGCCGTAGCCGCCACCGAGACACTCGTCGAAGTAAAAGAAAACCTCGCAGAGGTCAAGGAAACCGCCGAGGTAGTCGAAGCCGAAAAAGACCTTGCCGTCGCCGAGCTTAAAATGCTACGGGCTAAAACCGCCGCGCAAGAGGTAGAAATCGCACTATTAAAAGAGAAGCTGCAACACAAAGAAGAACTTCTCGCCGTCTATAACTACTTTACAAAAATAAAGCCCGTTGATTAAGAAGTCAAAAGTCAAAATCTTTTTTAATTTTTCACAACAAGATAAACACATAGGAAGGTTTGAACATGGATTTACTGATTGATTTGTTGATTAGTGTATCGATTACAGCGATTGCATATTTGTTCGTGCCGATGATACTATGTATCAGCAAAAAACAGCTTACATTATCGCAAATAAGAAAAATAGTCATTATCAACGGCTTTTGCGTTTGGTTGATTTTCCAAATCATTAGAATTGAAAACGGAATGGACGGAAATTCAGCAGCTGTGTTTCTATGGTCATTCGTTGCATATAAGGTAATGAAAAAGCTATGTTTAGTAATTGATGGTGAAGCCGCCCAGGAAGCGCCTTGCGAGACGAGTCCCGACGTGCAAGAACCAAAGAAGATAGAACCCAAATTTGTGATAATCGCGTTGTCGATATTGTTAGCTATATCAATCGGATGCAATATCAGCCAATTTTCTCAAGCTGCCAGCGCAGATAACACGGGGCATACCGAATATATTCTCCCAGACGACTATTACGAAGCGAAAGAGAAAGCAGAATTTTATGACGAAACTATTGTTTTCGTTATAGAGGGCTACGGCGATTATTATTTCACCTATAATCAAATGATGCATGTAACTGCCAATGATGAGAGCTTTACGTATTGGGCATACAACAAGGAACAAGCCATAAGTTTAGGATATACCGCATATCACCATTAAGAATACACACCAAAGGGGCGATACAACATGAGAGTAGCATTATATCCACGTGTCAGCGGACACGAACAAGAGGACAACTATTCCATTCCAGAGCAAATCAAAAGAATGAAGGCCTATTGTGAGGCGCGAGGCTGGATGGTCTATAAGATTTACACAGACAGCGGGTATACGGGGTCAAACCTGGAGCGCCCAGGACTTCAAGCTCTCATTAAGGATGCCGAGAAAAAGAACATTGATATGGTATTGGTATACAAGCTCGACAGACTATCACGAAGCCAGAAGGACACGCTGTATCTTATCGAGGACGTATTCGATAAGCATGACGTATTCTTCACGTCAATTACTGAAAATTTCGATACTTCCACTCCCACGGGTAAGGCTTTCCTGGGGATACTCGCGGTGTTCGCACAGTTTGAGCGCGAGCAAATCCGCGAAAGAACGATGATAGGCAAAAACAGCAGGGCGCAGGAAGGCAAATGGCACGGCTCTAAATGGACTCCTATCGGCTATGACTATATCGACGACGAGCTGATTCCAAACGAATACGAAGCGATGCAAGTAAACGAAATTGCCGATATGTTCATTGAGCGCACACCCGTGAGAACGATTGCAAATACCGTCACGGAAAAGGGCTACCGTCACAAACACGGCGAATGGGATGCAAAAACGATACGTAGAGTCCTTGCCAATCCGACGAACATCGGCAAAATCAAGCACCGTGACAAGTATTACGACGGCGTGCACAAGCCCATCTTAACGCAAGAGAAATACGATGCCATCATGGCCATCATGAACGAGCGCAAGGAGAAGTACGGCACTACCTACAAGCCCTACACATCACTCCTGGGCGGTATGATTTATTGTAAGCATTGCGGCGCAAAATACGCCAAACAGCGAAACACAGCAGGCATTCTTTATTACACTTGCTATTCCCGCAGCAAGAAAATGAAGAAGATGGTCAAAGACCCAAACTGTAAAAACAAAAACTATCGTATGCTTGACCTTGACTACGTTGTTATAGAGGCCATTACGCATCTTGCTCTCGATCCAAAATACGTGGAAAAAATGAAAGAGGAAAAGCCCGTCAATGATGTGGGAGAAAAAATAAAGACCATCAACGCAGAAATCGAAAGCATAAGCAATCAAATCTCTAATATGATGGACTTGTATTCTTTAGGAAATATGCCGCTTGACGTTATCAATCAAAAGGTAACAGCGCTAAACACAACGAAAACGGCTCTTGAAAAAGAATTGGATTCGCTCAATGTCCCCGATGCAGACGAGCACGGAATGACACTTGAGCAAATCCAAGAGCTTGCGGATGTAATTAACAATAAAGACCTCACCCTTGAGGATAAGAGAAACATTGTCCAGAGCTTAATTTATTATATCGAAATCGACAATGACGATGTAACCATCCATTGGAAATTCTAAATCTCAACACCAAATTCATATTTTAACACCTGGCACAATCGGCTGACGGGCAAGCCAACGACGTTATAATAATCGCCGTCAATGCGCTTGATATACTTCATCCCAAAAGGTTCTTGTATACCGTAGCCCCCAGCCTTATCTTGCCAGGCGTATAGCTTTTTCTCGTTGTACCATATAGGGACACCAGACTTGTCTGCTTGTCCTATATGGTATAAAACTATCGCACTTCCTTCTATTATTATATCACGCAAACCGAAGATTATTGGTGCGCCATCGGTTTTGTTTACAAATTGTTTACATAGATTATCCATCCCATCTTGCTTTCGCAGAACGGACATCAATATGCGTGAACGTGCTGTATGTTCCAATCCCCCCGCTTTTCGGCAGCAGCGTTTCAGCGTATGCCGCCACCTTCGACGGAGATACACCCGATACCTGGATATCCGCCGCGCGGCCATACAAATGCTGTGAGTATGCTGTTCCACCTACAGCTCGGTTTTTGCTCGGTGTTCGGTATGCAGATGTTATCTTGACCGCCCGTCCAAAATGGTTGCGTATTTTCTGCAAAACTACAACCAGGTTGGAGTCAATGAAAATCGGGTCGCTCCCATCGGTGCACGCGAACTCCCTCACCTTGAAATTATTTGATACCTTTTTGTTTCCGTCCTTCGTTTTAGAATATGCTTGAATTGTCATAAAATCACCCCGTTGTCATAATAAAAAGAAAAAGGGGGACTTTCGTCCCCCTTGCATTATTTGTTTGCTTCTGCTTTCCAGCGTTCCTTTGCTTCGGCAAGCGCCTTTTCAATCCAGCCCGACAGCGTATCGTAAGTGATAAAGATACGGACAATAGCAGGCAGCTTGGCGTAAATCTGCGTCATAACCTCGGCAAATTTCAACGCGCCCGTTCCAGAGCCGTACTTTTTCTCGGCCTCGGTCACAAGCGCATACAGCATCTTGTAGATAATCTGCTTTTTACCTCTCAATGCCAAAACGACAATGAGCGCAATGAATACCAATACAACAAGAATACTCGTCCAATGTGCTACGATAAAATCAATCATTTGAGTTCTCCTTTCTCATGTGAAAAGATTGTAGTGTGTGGATATCGTCGTTAATGTGTTTAATTTCGCTCTCTACCACGGGCATCCGTCTGGCAAAGTTGTTGTGCTCGCGCACCTCGCGCGTCAGCTCCTCAATCTTGGTGTCGGTCACAGCTTGCGCCACCCGAAATTCCTGCGCAATGTCATCCTTTGTCTTTTTGTTTGCAACTAAGCAAGTAACAATGACTCCTATCAAAGAAAGCCCGCCCGTGATAAACGCCACAGCGATTGCTTCTCCCATGTTACACCCCTTCCTGGGGCGCGTCCGTGCCCTCTGTTGCGTTTTCTTTCTGCGCCCCTTCCAACATACGCGCGGCGGCCTCTCGCTCCTGCTCGGCACACTCTCGCACGCCCAGCAGCGTGCTGGAAAGAATGTCACCAATCAAAACAAACGGCACACCGCTTTTTGCGGCTTCGTTGACCGCAGCTACAATGTTTTTCTTCGCCTCGTCATAGGCTAAAATAAATGGTTTCTTCATTTCGTTTCTCCTTTATTCAAAGTAATGGCTGTCAACAAAATCCGAATCATATATAGCGAGCGTCCATTGCCCAGAAATGTTGCCGTCGTCGGGCAACATGGCCACCAGGCACTTGGAAACACCGCCGTAATTGATTTGCATCAACGGCAGGCACGATATAAAGTCTGTAAGGAATCTTATATCTGGCGTGATTCTAAATCTACCGTCTTTCAATGACAGCTCTGTTTTGCCTTTGGTATCGAAAGCGGTTATATTCGTTCCTCGCACAACGCCCTCACGAGTAGCTGTAAAGGTTGGCTTATAAGCACCATCAAGATAGTATTTTCCTAAAGACATACCGTCCGTTCCGATGTAAACCCCTGGTTCAGCGCCATAGGCCGCGGTTAATGTATGATCCTCGTCTGTGCGCAAGCTGTTGCCAATGATTTCAAATCCACCGATTTTACCATGCGTAAAATTCAGCTCAAAGCCCTCAATGTAGGAGGCATTTACCTTGCTGGCCACCAATTCAATGATGTCTGCCTTTGCTACATTGATAACACCAGGGCAATCAATGTACGATGCCTGCAATGTTCCCATCACGTTGGCCAAATCCGCCGTGATTTCTGTCGTGCTGATTTCATCGGCAACAATAGACTTAATGCGGGCGCTACCAGCCAGGATGACGCCATCAACATCAATGTTGTTGGCGCTCAAAAGCCCCGTGATGTTCGCCTTGCTGACATCAATAGCAAGAGCTTCCACAAAGTCTGCCGTGACAATGCCCGCTACAAGCAAATCAAAGTCACCCTTCATGGCCTCAAAAACGCCGTCCACGTCAATCTTTGAAGCGGTCAGCGTCCCCTCAAAATTCGCGTCGTCAACCTTGAGATTTTTTACGTCAATCTTGTCTGCTGACAGCGTTCCCGTGAAATTGGCATCGGTGACTTTCAAATCTTCCGCGAGAACCTTGTCTGCGGTCAGCAGGCCTTCAATGTTGGTGGCTTCCACCTTGATGTTGAGTGTCTTGCCCTCAATATCCAGCCTATCCGCGTCGATTTTGGCCGCGGTTTCGCCGTTGATGGCCTCAATCAGCACGCCGCCCTTTACATTGCCGTTTTCCACTACAAGCTCGATCTCTGCTTCAACACCCGTGACTCTTGTTACTAACGCCGCAATGCTATCGGTTTCGCCATCGCCATACTTTGTCAAAATCTCGATAGTTGACTCTGCGGCAGATACCCGCTGCTCGATGCTGGCAATAGATGCAACTTCGCCCTCAACGCTTCCCTTCCACTCGGTTAAGAGAGTGATATTGGCCTCGTTGTTTTGGGTCTTGGCTTCGATGGATGCAATGGACGAAATATCGTCCTCGATGCTAATCTTCCACTCGGTCAGCGTCGTTGCAATCTCTTTTACTTCGTGTACGCTTTCCTCAAGCTCGACGTAATGCGTCTGCAAGTCCCGCGTTATGCCCATAAGCTCTGCAAAGCTAACTCCGCTGATACGCCTATCTACATCGGACGCTGTACGCGGGTATACTCTGTCTTGTTTTTCGCTCAATTCATCATCCCCTTTCAACCAAAAGAGGGAGCATTTCTGCTCCCCCTATCGTTTAGTCCCACGTCACTCGGTTTCCGTTGACCTTAAATCCCAATTCCTTGAGGATTGTTACCATCTGCTCATAGGTAATATCCTCTCTGCCGTTAAGATATTCCACAATGTCCGCATTGTAGGTATCGTCGGCGGGATATTCACTCTTGAACAGAACCAGCTTTGCGCCGTAGTCCATGTCCTGCTCGTTGATCCAGGCAATCACCTTTTCCTTTCGGCTGCCGCTGATGGATTTACCGTCCTCGTCCTTGTCCGCTTTGATATCGTACAATTCGCTTGAGTAGGTTTTCCATGCGTCATAGCTGCCGACAGCCTGGGAAACAGCATACCTTTCGGGATTTTCATAGGCGTAGTCGTACTCCTCTTTGTTGCTCCAATAGTCGGATGCACTAATACCGAGCCCGCCCGTCACTTCCTCCTGCTTCTGGAGCTGCTTGTCGGTGACTTTCGTCCACTCTCCCTTGTCGTTCAAGTGGAAATGCTCGTCGCCAATCGATGCGTAAGAGCCGTCGATGTTCACGTTGCCGTAGGTGGCCAGGCTGTTCTTTGCCAGCGCGTTGATTTGCTCTTGAATCTCACGCATTTGCGAATACTTTTCAGCGTCGGAAAGATCGCTGCTCTGTACCTCGCGTTTTTGCTGGTAAAGCTCGCTCAAATCCGCATTGACCGTATTGAAATACTTGTACTTGAGTACATCCTCGTCCGTTGCATGGACGCTCTTGGCGTTGGCCGTCAGCGTATCCATGGTGTCGTAGAAGTCCGATACGTTTTGATTGTTCATCACGCTGTCCGTGGTGAATTTGTCGGAAAAAGGTGCAAGAATAGAGCTCTCGCCTCGCTCCGCTTCGGGAGTGAGATGCGGAAGTACGACATCGCCCACGCCACCGCTGTACTGATTGAGCAGATAATTCAGCTTGTAGGGAGAAACATTCAGCTTTTCACCCAGCCACTTGCTGATTTCATCGGTGCTCTCATCATATTGCTCGGCAGCGGGAAGGTCTTGCAATCTCTGCGGCACAAGCGCCTCACCGTACCAGGTTTCGTTGTTATAGGCCTGCAAAATCGGCGCGATAACGTTGTTGTCCAGCGGATTGTTGGGCGCAAGGTTGGAAACGACAAGCTCCAGGAAGCTGTTAAGGTCTACCTCGTCGTCGCCCGTCCGCGCGTTATGGATTTGCTCAAAGGCGTTCTGGATAACCGCCATCGTTCTGCCCTTGGGTATTCTCACGAATTTTCCGTCGCCGTACTTTGCGACCACGTAATAGTTTTCCTTTACGTAGTCGGACAGCTCCTCGTATTCCTCGTCATCATCCCAAAGGAGATTATTCAGCAGCATAGCGGGAAGTCCCGCAACCGCTACCTTTGCGGCAAGCTGTGCCCAGCCCTTAAGACCGTTTGCCTTTGCCTCGCGCACGTTTCTCACTTGCTGATTGAAGCCCTGGACAGAGGCGTTAAGGAAAGTAAAGCCGTTTCTGTTTGCCCACTTTGTAACGTCACCGCCCGCCTGGAAGTTGGTCGTCACTCGCGCTGCATCCAGCATCGCAACCTCGGCGCTCGCTCCCGCCTCGCGGCTTGCCATATACTCCGCAAGTCTGGGCGCACGCTCAAAGAAGTTGTTTACAGCACTAATCGCCCGCAAAGGCATACCGACGATCTTTTTGATGCCCTTGTCGGCCTGCGTGAACGTATTGCTCTGGCCGTCAAAATAGGTGTTCTGCTCGCCGCCGTTTGCCATGTACTCGTTGTACCACTTGCCCTTGGTAGCCAGTTCCGTGAAGGCCGCAGGCAGCTTGGCATAGGTTTTAACGGGATGCTGCGAGTTAATCAAAATGTCCTGGGCATCCTTGACGGCGTTCGTCAGCATGAATACGGGATTGTACTCGGTCAAGATGCCTCTTTGAATGGAGCTTGCCACAGAGAGAGGCTTGATTGTCGTTTTCAGCCCTTCGGCGGTCGGCCTCAAAGCGTCGTACATATCCTCGCTTATCTCAAATTTGACGCGCTTGCCATTCTCAAATACCGTGAAGGTCGGATTTGCGCCGTTCTTGCCCTTTTGCAAGAGTTCTTCGTGCGTGTCAACGCCCTCAATGATTTCGTCAAGGCTCGCCTTGGCGGTTTCCACCGTCGTGCCCAGCGTGTTTTTCAGCTCCACACCAAAGCGGTTTTTGGCGATAGCCTTGTATGTCTGCTCCGTCCGCATAGCCATAGTGTCAAACAAAGGCAGAATGTCGCTGCTGCCGCCCGTTGCTCTCTTAATGGGAGCATTGACACCCGTCTTGCGCGAGTCAAGCGGTACATTGACACCCAGCCCAGATTCTCCCACTCTGCGGATCGGCACGTAATGGGGGTACATCTTGTCCCACAAGGCCGCCGTTTCCTGTGAAATAACGTCGCTCTTGACCATTTGCTGACGCAAGTGCTTGTTGTAGGCATACACATCATTGGCAAAGCTCTTGAATTGCGGGTATTGCGCTTCCAGCTTTTTGACTTCGTCGCGGGATACCTCTGCGGTAACAGAGTCACCGAAAACGGCCTTGTTATCTGTGCCGAATCGCACATCAAGCGTCATTCTGTCGATATTGTGTACGTGGTACAAATACTTGGCAAATTGCTTGGTCAGCCCCGTCTTTTCAACCTCGCTGCGAATGTCGTTCAAGGATTTCACGCCATTAGCGCCGTGGCCAATCATCCATTGCGCCCTCGACTCGGAGGACAGCATATAGTTGGCCTTGCCCATCAGCTCGCGGTTGTTCGTTTTGAGCGCCAAATCCTCAAAAACAGATTGCTTGTCAAGGAAGTTGTTTCTAAACTTCGTCCAGATGCGGCTATCCTTCTTGACCGTCGGCGGCTCGCCCTCCAGTACCTCTGCCGTGTGTCCCTCTGCGAACATTCTGCGCTGGCCAGGCACTTGCCCCTCACTCGTCGATTCATAGGTGGGAGCAATATCCTCGGGCAAGCGTAGCTGCTCCTCTGCGGTGGCTCTTGCCATCCTCGGCCCAGGCGTGGGCTTCGGCTTGATTGCCTCACTCGCTTGTGCTCTGGCAGGGGCGACGGGCTCTTTTGTCGCCGCGACTTCGCTTTCTGCTGCCACGGGAGCGATATCCTCCTGGGGAGCGTCCGCAAACAGACTCTTGAAGTTTTCCTCGTTGTACTCGGTGATTTGCTTCTCGCTTATCAGCTTAACGTAGTCCTGGTTTGCAGGGATTTCAAAGCCGTCGATTGCCTGGTAGCCCTTCATGAGTCGGTCATTCAAAAGGAACTCAATGCGCTTGGAGCACGCGTTGTTCTCCTCGCCGTGATCCTCGATGATGTCCTTGAGTCCCTGCTCAATCTCGGCGTAGGTGTAGCCCTTGCCGTTTCCTCTGCCCTCGTCAAGCAGATAGGCGATGTCAGCGGTCGTGTGTCTCGATGTGCCGCCCCAGCCCGCTTCACCGTTCGTTTCGTAGTACGTCTGGTCGTCGAACCATTTCTCTCCCTTTACGGTATCGCGCAGCTCGCCAAGCATGACGTTCGCTTCTGCCTGGAAGAACGGCTTTACTTCGGGATTTTCGTACATATAGGCCTTGACCTTGCGATTGCCCACTTCCTTGAGGTCGCGTGCCTCAAAAGGATTGTCCGCCACCACGCCGTCATTATCGCCGTAGTACGGCGCATCCATTTCGGGAGGCGCATCCGCGTCCGTAATGCTGTCAATGGCTTCACTCTGCAAAGCGCTGGCATCTTCCTCGGCAAGAGGTGCGTAATCATCGGCAACCGTATTGTCAACCGCGTTGTCAACCGTCTGCTCAATCGGCGCTACCGTTTCGGTGGCCTTGGCAGATGGCTTTTGAAGTGCGACATCGCTGCCGTATACGTTGTAATTGCCGATAGGAGCAAACTGTTCGCCCTCTCTGGACAGTGATTTGTGAATATCGGGATTGTCGGTCGGATTCTCGTTTGTGACAGCCTTGATTTGGTTGGGCTTGAACACAATGTAGTGCGTCGTGCCAGCCTCCATGTTCATGTTCCACTTGGTAGATACAGTGGGGTCAATGATGCCGTCATAGCCCAAACTCTCAATGATTTGTCTGGTGATTTCGTTGCCGACCATCTGCCCCACATCATCATCGAGATAAAGTTCATTGATTTTCGACTTCAGCTCCTCAATGCCAATGCCACCATCGTAATAGGCTTCCCACAGAACATTTTTGATGCGGTTAAAGCCATCGCCAAAGTCGATGAAATCCACATTTTGCTCGACTTCCCAAAGGATTTTATCAATATCGTCAGCCACAAGCTGCTCTACATCGCCGATGTAGTCGTCATAGTCCTCATAGTCTGCTTCATCGTACTCCTCCAGATAGGATTCGCCGTCCAGCAGGATGGTTTCTCCCACGATAGCAGGATTTTCGATGTTCAAATATACCTCAAACTTGTGACTACCCTTGAAAAGCTGCTCTCTGGCCTTTTCCTTGGCTTCGTCATAGTCAATTTCTTCTTCGGCTTCAATCCGCTCTGCCAACCGTGCGACCTTGTTGTCAAAGTCTGGGCCGCCGCCCTCGTAATTCTCGGCCACATCGGTTTCGTTGTCGGTGAAGTAGAAACCACTACCAAAGTCACCCTCAACGCTACCCTTGGACTTGTCAAAGGTAGAGAACTCGCCCGTAGCCGTGCCGTGGTACAGCACTTTCAGCTTTCCGTTTTCGTCTACCGCTTTGGAATTGCTGAACCGCTTGGCGGTTGCAGGGCTTAACTTCCGCCCTTCGGTATCCTCGCTCAAGGAATACCTAAACCCTTCAAGAGAAGAAGGCTGGCGGATTTCGCCCGTTTCATAATAGTGCTTTAGGTCGGCAATAATGCGCGTAGGATTGATACGGTTTTCGTACTCCAAAGAGCCTACCACGCGCCCGTCCTTGTCGCTGATATCAATGCTAAAGTATCCCTTGTTTGCGGATTCGTAAATGAATCTCCTTATTGTTGCATACTGCTCCTTTGTCGGTTCGACGGTAGCGGACACATCAAATCCTGGAGATTCGGGAACAATGCGGATATTGCCATCATTCACAAAGCGGTTAAGCGCGGCCGTTCCATCGGTGTCTGCGTAGATAGTTCCAATCGCTCTATGATCCTGGCCTCTTGAGCCGAAATGCTTGCCCTTTTCTCCGCTGAAGTTAAGCATTTTACCGTTAGGCACGATATAGCCAGCGTCATAGAAATATGGTGTATATCCAAATTCCTTGACAGCCTGCTTGCGGAAATAATCAGCTTCACTCAAGCCAGATTTTTCAATCGCTTTTCGTTCCTCGTCCAGCGCTTCGGTGATTCTCGCTTCCTCGGCATCCTTTCGGAGTTTCTTGAGTTCGTCGTTCAAGGCGTTTCTCTTGTTCTGCAACTCTCCAAGGCCAGATTCATCCAACCATTTTTGATAAGCTGCCACACCCTCGGAAACATTTCCAGAATCAATCGCTTCTGTGATTTTCCGCATTTGAGATTTGTATTCTTCGCTTGCTTCAAATTCACTAATGGATTTTTCAAGGCTGTTGACTTCCAGCTGCATTTCCCGAATTTGCGACCACATATCACCACTCAACGAATACCGAATATCTGGATTCTCCGTCGGCTTCGCATTGTCAATGTTCTTAATCTGTTCGGGATGGAACGCGATGTATACCTGGTGGCGTGCACCGTCCGCATTGACACGACCGCCGCCGATGTGAGTGATACCGTCATAGCCCATACCCATAAGGCCGTCCATAGCAATCTCTGCGGCTTCCCACTTGGAATATTCCTCGTCCTGGAAGTATTCTTCCATCGCGCGGTAGAAATCCTCGTTCGTGCCGCCATCGGGGAAGGCGGCATCGGGGAACGCTTTGCGCCATGCTTCTGCATCGGCCTGGGCATCCATATCCATGGGATTGGTGATGTTGAGATAGGCCTCGTAAACCTGGGGAGCGTTGCCCTTGCCCTTCTTGGTATAGGTTTCTGCAACGCCCTTGTTGTCGGTGAAATACGAGCCTTGGCCGAACAAGCCGTAATTGCTGCCAAAGGTATCAAATACCGTGTGCCCGCCCTTGGAAGTGCCGTGATACATGACCTTCAAATTGCCGTTTTCATCACGCACCTTGCTGTCCGCGAAATACTCCTGCTGTTCTGCGGAAAGCTGTCTGCCGTCGGAGTCAGAGAGGGAGTAACGGATATCGGGATTCTCGGCGTTAAACGACCCGTTGTTGGATACTGCGGACTTTACTTGTTTGCTGTCGAAAACGCCCCAAGTAACACATCCGTTTTCGGTTGCCGTTACGCTATCATAGCCATGCCGCCTTAACAGATCGACCATGCCCGCGCTGTGCAGGACTTGCCATGTTTTTTCCTTGCGACCGCTGTTTTCCCAGACACCCAGCAACTTGGATTCGTCAATGCGAAGCCGTTCAGAAAGAGCGTGGACTACATCCTTAAATGCTCCGTCTGTGTTGCCGAAGTCGGCAGGGTTTAGTGCGCGGATGTAGGCGGGAATCACCTTGTCATTAGCACCACCGTAAACCTTTGAAGCTGGTTGCAGTTTATCCGCAAACTTCACGGCATCGCTGTACTGTTGTGCATACATGGGATTCGTGCTGAACCAAATCACCTTTCCTTCGGGCTTGAATGTGCCGAATGTAGAGTGAGTCCCATGGAAAACGAGCAGCGGTTCTCCGTTCTTTGTTTCAGCCTTGCTGTTGTCAAACCATGCCTTGAACTGCGGTGTTTGCGTTTTTGCTCGATCCTTGACAACCGCATCAACCATGCGCTGATTGGCATTCAGCCATCCAGACCTAAACACGCTTTCCCCTGTCAAGTCCGAATAGCTTTCAATTTCGGTCAGCGAATACTTGGTGTCTTTTGCCGCCTTGCCGCCCTCTTTGTACGCCTTGTCAAACGCTCTCTTGACCCGCTCCAGCTCTCGCGCTTCCTTGCTTCCTGCCGTTGCGACCTTCAAGAGATACTTCACTTCATCGTAAATCTTCTGGAATACGTTTCTGTGCTCCACGGAAAGATTCTTGATAAAGTCCGCATCGGTAAAGAGGTAGTCGCCTACCAAATCGGCGGTCAGCTCTGCATCCACGTTGGCATCCTTGATACCCTTGTAAAGTTGCGTAAGCGAATTTTTGCGCGTCGCCAATTCTCCCTTGGCCTCGGCGTATTTCATTACGGCCTTTTGAAGCTCGCTGTAAAGCTCCGTACCCTCCAGCACGTGAGTAATTTCATGGCCGACAACGCTGTTGAGCGACTTGGCAGAGTCGATATTGACCGTCACGCCGTCCTTGGTGACAAAGCCGTTGACCGACTTTCCTTCCACCGCAAAGCCCGATTCCTTGAGCTTTGCATTATTGGTGAAATCAAAAAGAACACCTCGCTCTGCGGAGATTTTTGCAATCATGTCCACAAAGTCGTGTGTTCTGTTGGTATTATTCAATATGCCGCTGTCGATGGCCTTCTTGATCACCGCCTGCTCTTTGGTGGTGTACTTGTCCATGTCGGCCTCAAACGCTTGTCCCCGCCGCGCTCGCTCGTTGTAGCTCTCGACAAGCATAGAGCCCTTGCCGCGTCGCTCACCCATGAGCGCGTCGGTTACAAATTTGCTGGTATTTGACTTGTATTCGCCAATACCGTCCGTGTGCTCCTTCAGCTCTGCTCTCGCTTGCTTCAAGCGGTCGCGCAGGGTCTGCTGCTCGGTTGCGTCAACGCCGCCCTCCAGCCTTGCCTCGATTTGCTCAATTTCCGTTTTGAGCGTTTCGGCCTCTTGCGCGTATGTCTGCTGTGCCTGGTAGCTTTCCCCACCCAGCACACTTTCAATCGTGTCCGTGGATAGGTAGCCTCGTTCCATGTCAGCCTTGACAGCTTGCTCAATGGCCGCTTTTTCCTTGCCCGTGAGCCTTCTGCCGTCCTTCTGCTGCTCGGAAATTCGGTTTTCTATTTCTTTGTCAATGACCTTCCGCTCGCTCTCGGTCAGCCCCGTCTTGTAGTCTGTGCCGTTTGCGATGGCATTTGAGGCATTGAAGCCACCCATACCGCCGCCCAGCGCAGCACCACCGATGAAGCTCTCAAGATACTCGTCCATGGCTTCTTCGCTGGTCAAAAGCTCCTCAAGGCTTTCCTCTTTGTAGAGAGCCGAACCGAGGCGGCTGAATACAGAGGAAATGACTTCTTCTGTGCCCTCGCCAACGGCATCAAGGCCAAGGTTGACAAGCGTTCTTCCCACCTTGCTGGAAATCTTGTTGACCAGGGGTTGGAGAAGAACATCGTCAAGCGTTTTTCCGCCGAAACTGATACCGCCAGACAGCTTTTCGGTAAGGATTTCCGCGCCAGCGGAGATCAATGCGCTGCCGCCCGCCTCTCCATAGGTTGCGTCCTCTTTGAACGCTTCCTCGGTAGCACCGCCAAAGCTCGTCACGCCCGTCGTCAGCCACCAAGGAACGCCTGCCATTTGCAAGCCTGCCGTGCCTAAAAGCTGACCAGCAGATTGCGCCACAGCGTCCGTCTTTTCACCAAGCACCGAATCCTCGTCTGGGTCTGCCCAGGCATAAGACAAAGGCTGCTGAGGCTGTAGAATTTTTCTCGCAAGCGCCCTCTCGTCGTACAAATCCTTCGCGATGAAGTCCTTTGTCTTGTCCGCGAACTCGTCATTGCCAAACAGTTTGGCCGTTCCTCCAGCCACATAAGCGCCAGCGTCAACAACCGCTTCGCCAATGCCGAGAATACCAGCCGTTACGTTCTCGCCCAAGTCCATAGACGAGCCCCAAATGGTCTTGAAAACGTCACCAAATTGGTATCCGTCCTCAAAAGCGCCCTTCTCAAACCACCGTCTCTCGTCCTTGTCGCTGCTTTCCTTCACGGGAGCAATTTCTTCTTCCTCTTTGTCGGACGTTAAATTGCCATTATCGTCCATAACGTAATTAGTGCCTTGATTTTTTTTCTTTTTGGTGAGCTTTCCGTTATCGTCCAAATAATAGTTTGCCATATTGCACCGCCTTTATTTCCCGTTACTTTCAATCAAATAAATCCTTGAGCTTATCCCAAACGCTGATTTTACCCGAGGAGCTGGATTTATTCTTGATGGCGTTGGCCTTGTCGCTGGATACTTTGCTTGAACTGGACTTTGTGCTGGATTTGCTTGACGAGCTGCTGCCAGAAGAAACCTTGATATACTTATTCTGTCGGCCTTCCCAATACCACAAAGAGCCGTCTGGCGTTTTCCAAATGTTTTGTGTCACCGTCTGCTTCTGCCCACTCAAGGTCTGCGTCTTAAAGGTAATCGTGTCACCCGTCTTTGTTACCTTGCCATAGCCGCTGATACCCTTGGGCTGGTAGCCGTTGTCGAACGTTCCGTAGTAGCGGCAATCGCTGTTCTTCTCGCCCTGGTAGTATGCCGTATTGACGGCGTATTTCTTATTGATGTTGGAGCTTGACGTGCTGCTCGGTTTTTTGTTAATCGTACTACCGCCACCGCCAGAGCTTCCACCGCCGCCGCTGCTGCTGGAGGATGACGTCTTATTCGCCTGCTGTTTCTGGAACTCAAACTCTTTCTCCGCCAGGCTTATCGAGGCATCCACTTGCTTTTTCTTGAGCTCATACTCTTTCACAGCAAGGTCGTGCTCCTTCACAGCCTGCTCCTTCTGCGCGGCAAGCTGCTGCTTCTGCAAATTCAGCTTATCAATCTCGCGCTGGTGCTCCTGGGCATCCTTCGCCTTGAGTCTTTCAATTTCCGCATTGAACTGGCGAATATCCTCATTGAACGAATCAATCTTGAGCTGATATTCCTTGTTAAACTGGCGGATTTCTTCCTCAAGCTGCTTCTTCTGCAAGGCCATCTGTTCGTTGTGCTGGCGGATTTCCTCGGCGCGCTCGTTCTCATAATTGATTTGGTTGAGAACGTCCTTGTAACGACCGTAATACTCGTTATCAATCTCTTGCTTCTTGTTGGCCTGCTCCATAATAAGGCTGTTCTTGTACTGGAAGCCCTGGAGGCCAAGCTCAAGCTGCTTCTGCAAAGCATTGGCGGCGATCTCTGCAAGCACAGCGTTGTTTTGCAAACGCGCATCCTTGATGGCGTTGTCGTAATTCAACACCGCCCTTGAGAACACCTCGCGCGCCGTGGCAACACGGCCTTGGTATGCGTTATACATACTAACCTGGGAGCTTTCGCTATATCCCGTGTTTGCCATGCCCTGCGCGGCCATAGCCTCGGCGTTAGCTCCGTATTGGTTGCTCTGCTTCTGCCAATCGACATACGCGCCGCTCTGCTCCTTGGTGTAGTCCTTTAGCGCCTGGTCTTTCTGCTGATTGATTTGCTCAATGGCAAAATCCGTCTGCGCATTCTGGATTTCCGTTTGTTTTTCTGCCCATTGTTTGGAGGCATCGATTTGCGCTTGATAATAACTATCCGTCGCGTTTATCATGCTCCCGTAGGTTTGCTCCAGGTCGGTCAAAGCCTGCTTTTTGTCGGCATCAACCTGGTCAAACCGCTCGTCGTCGTAATTAGGTGTTACGTTGTTTGCCATTCCCTCACCCCTCTATCGCTTGATATAACCGCCTATGAAGGCCTCAAGCGTGGCCGTTTCAAGGCGAAATCTCGTCTGTGAATAAAATTTGAGCTGAACGTCCTTCCACTTCTTGCGCTTAATTCTGCTCACGAAATAGTCCTGGACATCCTCATAGGTGTCAATCAGCTCAAAGCCCGTGTCCTCAATCTTGACGTATACGGAAACGTCTCCCTCGGCCTCTACGACACATCCGCGCTTGTTGGTGGTTTTCAGCTTGTGAGGCACGTTAAATTTGTCCTTGGGCGTGACCCAATAACTTTCCAGGTCGCCCTCTCCCGTCAGCGTGTATACGCCGTCGTTCGTGCCCAGGTACAAAACGCCGTCCTCCACTCTCGCGCACGTCACCGCACGGGAAAGCTCCCAATAGAAGAACTCATACTCTACGTGGTTTTCGTTCTGGAACGTCGCCCGCGAGTCAGCAAGAAAAACATTTTTGCCCAGGAATATGAGGAGATACCCTTCCCATTCCTCAAGCAGCATATTTTTGTAGTCCTCGTCGGAGATCAGCTTGCGGTCAATAAGGGACGAGCGATGCGCCGCCACTTGCTCGGTCATCACGTCACCGCTGATACCCTCCATTCCTCGCTCGGAGAAGAAGATAATATCGTCGTTAAAGTTAATGGCCTTGCCCACACATCCTATGGTTACGCTGGAGTGCGTGGACGGATAAATCTTGCCGTAGTCCCCGTCCAAGGTAGGCGTGTGATAAAATACATTCGTGTTGGCCTCGCTCGGCTCACGGAATACCCAAAGGGCGTTGTTGCCCGCCACCATGCCTTTGATTTGTGCGCTGTCCATGCCCTCGCGATAATAGTCCATGTCGCTGATATACGCGGGGTCGTTGAGCGAGCCGTGCCATACAAAGTTGGGATAATCTTTGTTTCCGCTGAAAAATACGCGGTTGTCGAATACCTGGAGAAGCGTACACCCCATAATGCTGTCAATGTATCTCTGTACGCTCTTTTTGAATTTGACCACTACGTTGTCTTGTCCATCCGTCAGCGGCTTTGTGGGAGCTGTCTTGAAGGTAATCTTGCCCGCCAGGTATTCCACCGTGAACAGAGACTTGTCAAGCTCCTTGTCGTTGACCGTGACGACGGGGACAAAATCGCTGTCCAGGTTCATCACATCCAGGTAGTAATCTTTACTCGTCCCGTCCGCCAGAAACGTGTTTTTGCGGTATGGCGAGATCATGTTCACGTCCTCATAGACCGTGCCGCCGCCTCCAGGCTTTCTCGCGATAGACGTGGTGGGAACATACCCCTCAACCGCCTTCACTTTCTCGCCGTCATACTGGATGTAATGCGCACCGTCCTTGAGGTAAAATACGTTCTCATAGATGAAGCCCTGGCTCTCCGCGTCCGCAAGACCCGCAAACAGCTCCACCTTGGCGTTTTTCTCCACGCGGTAGAGTCTTGTGCCGCTATGCACCAACATCGCGCCTGCATAGAAAAACACGCCGTGTACGGTGTCCTCAAAGGGAGTGTGCATCACCATACTGGGGCGCGTTTCAATGCTCGCTGTTTTTTTATAGTTTTTCCATACGTTGAGGCAATCGGGGGAGCGAGATAAATTTACCTCGTCCCCGCGAAAATCCGCACCGCGAAAATTGCCGTATACTCTCGATACAATGCTTCCCGTATCTGCCATTACACATCCACCCCGCCCTCAAACGTGATACTCGGCATGGCATATCGGTAGTCAAGCATCTGCTTGAGCCGTTCATACTCGGCGGCGTATACGTTGCCGTATTCGGCTGATACGTCGCTCTTGAGCAAGTCGCCCGCTACGCCATAAGGCATAATCTCAAGCACGTCCTCGGAGAGCTCAAACGTGTATTTGTCCTTGTTCTTCTCGGTCACTCTTGTCGGGTATCGGTAATACTCAATCTCCGCTACGCCGCTCTCCAGCACCTTGATAATGGTGTTGTGCGCCTTCATTTCGTGCGCCACACCGCGAACGCAAGCAATTTGATATACCGCAAAATCGCTCTCGTCCTGGATGTCCTCAAAGCGTACCAAATCGCCCGCGACAACTTCCATTTCCACATAGTCGGCAATTTTCTTGACTCTTGCCAGCTCAAACATTCTTTGAGTCGCGACAAAATCATACTTGGCCGCAATGTCGGGGTCGTCCGTCAAAAGGTCGCTCTGGGGATTGAGCTCCTCAATCAGCGCCAGCACTTTCTTTTTCATTTCAAGCCAGGTCATTTAAGTCCCTCCTTTACGTAGGCTCGCAAGAGAGAATCACGTCAAACAGCTTCAGCGTGGTAGTGGTGGCGAATGGCGCTTTGTCGTTGGCTGCCGTTCTCACCTCGATTGCGCCGTTTTCGCAATATTTGGTGGAAATGGTCGCTTCCGTATAAGCCCAGCTTGTATCGTAATACATGGCCTTGCCAATGGTCGCCGTGGGCTTGGCCGCCATCTTATCGAAGTTTGCCACCGTAATGAATCTGTTATCGCTGTATGTAAACTCAATCGCGGCATACATAACGTCAAGCACCTTCAAATACTTCATGCAGCGAGCAAGCGCCATGTCGTAAGGCTCTGCTACATGGGGAGTCGCAAAGCTGCCCCTCTCAAGCTGAATCCACTCGATTTCAATAGACGCACCAATCAGCACAAACAGCTCGACAGCAGACGGCGCGTGCTCAATGGACGTATACCGATACACACCGCTAAACCCTGCGGGGATCTCACCGAAATTCGTAATGGGTACGGCATGAGAACAGTTGACCACCTTGACCGACAGCGTATAAACACCCATTGGCAAAGAGAGTGCCTGCTTGAGTCTGCCCGTGTAGGTAATGTCGGCGGGGCTTGTCAGCGTGACCGAGCCCTCATTCTTTGTGATGTTCAGCCCGTTTACAAGTTGCCACATATCAAGCGAATATACGTTGTGGCCTGCGTATGTGGGAAGCCCGCGCTGGTTGCAGCAGAAATCACCGTTGACCAGCAGATTGGGATGATACAAAATGCTAACTACCTCGTCAATCGCGCCCTGCACATTGGTCGCTTTAAGGCCGCTGGCGTTCTCATAATTGACGTTTCTCGCAAAGTGCGGGTCGATATTGTTCAGCCGCTCCTGGATAACGGCAAGCGTGTCTCCTACCTTTTTTGCATCGGCAAACTGTCCCTTTTTGGTCAGCGTATCATCGACCCTGGGGATTTCGTGAATCATTCCTTGCAATGCCATATTTTTTTCCTTTCTAATTTTTATCTTTCATGTCTCCCGCCCACCGCAAGCGCCGCCGCCCAAAAGAAGCCGAAGCAAGCGGATAGGGGGATGATCCATAGTAGGTGTAGGGCGTTGATCATGTCGTAATTACCCCCGTGCTGTCCGTGAAGGTGTTGGCTTGAATGGTCTGCAATCTTGTATTCAGTACAAAATCCTTGCCATCCATCGGCTCAACCTCATAATATGCTTTCCAATCTGCCGTATATTTGAGTACGGCGAAGTCGATGCCCCGCGCCACGATTTTGTTGTTATACACATCAACAATATAGCCCTCTGCGTGTTGACCGCCTTGCGTTGTATAGGTTTTTCCATCCGATCCGTAAAACTTGTAGGAATTTACCAAAGCATTAGTAGACGGATTGTAATACCTCTCACCCTGCAAGGATGGAATATGCACCGACTTATAGCCAAGACTTGTTGATACTGGCGAATAGCCTGCGTTGTCTGCCTTGTAACCGTTAGCATCAAGCCCCATAGCCACAGACAAATGCGTGTGACCGTGAAACCAAATAGCATTTTTATAATGCTTCATAAGGTTTATGAATTGCTGACCTTCCGTGCCGTTGAGCATATTGGAATAACTGTGCGAGGGGTCTGCTGTGCTGTCGTTTTCATCGTGAACGTGTTGAAACACAAAGCATCGCTTATTTCGGTTAGTTTCAAGCACATTCTCAAGCCACTCTAACGCACCATCGGCAAACGCCGCATATGGAGCAGCATCTACAAGGGAAAGCATGATGAAAACATCGTCACCCTTTGTAAAGTAGTAATACAAAGAGTCCCCAACGCACCCATTTGCGGAATGGTTAGCCCACCCCGTTGTGCTTTCCCAAAGTGCTTTGTCAATTTCACCCGATACACCTTGACTTGGGTATGTTTCATGGTTTCCTGCGACCTCATAAATAGGCTTGCTCGTCAGCGTTGCGTCCTCTATGACTGCCTTATACTGCGCCATATAATCAGCACTCGCCCAAGCCACCAAGTCACCGCATACACAGACAAAATCCACTTTGTCATCAAGATATGCCAACGCTCTCTGCAAGTCATTGACACCGTTGTAGTCTCCATCCGACTCTGTTCCTCCATACTGAATATGCGTATCGGACACCGCGCCAAAGGAATACAGAAACACAGACGGCTCGGCTTCGTAGCCATTCATCAAGGTTTGAACCCCACTTGTAATGTCGGAATGACTTATGCCCGTGATCTTGTTGATGAACGAAAGCAACGCACTTAAACGGCTACCGCTTTGAAAGGTGCTATCACTTACCGCAGAAGAAGCGTTCGCGGCTTCTGTATATCCGTTGCAAAGCTCTTGTATAGCCGTTGTTAAATCGGTGAAAGAAAGCCCCGTTTTTGCGTTTATAGCGTTTATAAGAGCCGTAATTCTGCTTTTGGTGCTCATACGCTTACCTCGCCCGAACCGATAACAGAGAGCAGATTATTATCAACGATAGCCGCCGCTTGTTCGGCAATTTTATTCATTTCCGTTTCGCTTATGGCAGGGGAATAAGATGTTCCCGTATCTACCCATTGACCACCTGTTAATGTCTGCACATCTTGATAGGTGATATATACAGTTCCATCCACAGTACCCAAGCCACAGAAACGCATATATCCAACTGTTTTACCGCCGGAATGCACACATGGAACAGGCAAGGAAATAACCGCAGAAGTGTCACCGTTAATCACAATACTTTCTCCACTTATGCCGCCAAACGCTCCGCCCGAAGCCGCCATTGTAAAACCTCTGCCCAAAATTACGTTTTTAGCGGAGTCGTACAAAGCCGTCATAATATACGTTTCACTTGCTTCGGTTACATATCTGTTACCCTCCAAATGGATTTGAATGGTTTTACCTTGATACTCGTCTTTTGTCAAGTCAATGTAAGGTGTCAAGGTGTGAGTTTGCACATCCCCCGAATTTGCGCCGTCGCTTGAAAGTCTGCCACGCTCATATCCGCCTATAATATCGTCTCTGACGGTTACTTCCTTCTCAACGGTCGCATCCATATACGCCCAAATTCTGCCCGTAGAAGCCATAACATACACACGCTCGGTGTCGGTCATTTCATCCACAGAATTGACATACTTGGGAGCTTGCACCACGGTTGCACCATCCACCATTTCGGCAATTTCAGCCCTGTCCGCATCGGTCAGCACATAGTCCTTACCATCCGCACCGTCTTTGCCATCCGCACCGTCTTTTCCTGCCGCACCCGTCTTACCATTCTTCACGGTCAAGGTCTTTCCATCGGAGAAGGTGACAACATTACTGCCGCCATCAGCCGTGCTTTCGGTAACAGAGGAAACGGTAACGCTTGTACCGTCTGCGCCGTCAAACTCTCCGCTCGCCTTCGCCTGTGCGAGAGCCGCGTTGGTGGCCGCCTGCAGATCACTTTGTCCCAGCTTCGCATTCCACGCCGTTTTTTCCGCATCGGTCACCGTCCTGTGTGTGCTGTCTCCTGTCAGCTCGGACAGCTTGGTCGGCACCTTGATCGCATCAATGAGCGCCTTGAGCGCCACGCCCTGCGCCGCCGAAAGAGGCTTGTTTGTCACGTTGGAGGTCAGGTTGTTCACAATATCCGCAACCGATACCTTGCTTGTGGTGATACTGTCAATCAGCGTTTTGTTGGATTTGATGTAGGCCACGACCTCGGCCATTTGGTCAAGGTCATCGTCCGTGCTGTTCGCCAAGGCATTCAGCCTCGTCGTCAGCCCCTCGATCAAAAGGCGAATGTCGTTGTGCGCCGATGTGTTGGTATTGTGGGAAGACACCGCAGAGGACGCCGCGCCGCTCTTGTCTGCTCCGACTTCGGAATAGGTCGGCGTCCAGGTATCAGGCCGCGCCCCCACGTCGGATGCCCCAAGGCTGACCTCTCCCGTCTTCCCGTTGACACTTGTCACGGGATAAGGAGGAGGATTGCTCGCACTGTATTGCTTGACGTTGTCCACGTTGCCAAGCCCCACCTCCGATTTGGAATAGCTCGGCTTTGTACTTTGCTTCGCCCAAGACGGAACGGTGGGGTCGGTTTCCGTAAACTGTACGTTACCTTTTTGGTCGGGCTGAATTCCGTTGACAGTTCTAACGGGCTTTATCCGCTCTGCTATTTTTGCGGGGCTGGTAGGCGTGCCTACGGTAACGCCGATAATTTTCTTTTTCATACCGATACCTCCGTTATGGTTACTTGAATGGTGTAATCATTTGCGGGCTTCTGTCCGATAGCATACACGGTGACAACGCCGTCCTCGTTCTCGGTAACGAAAGCAAGGTCTTTTTCGTAGAAAATAGCAAGCTGCTCAACGCTCGGCGTTAGGTCAACTTGGCTATTCTCCGTAGCTCCCTCCACCGCCACCACCTGCGAATAAGGAGAAGTCGCACCGACCCACTTGTTTGCAAGGATAGTGACGGTTGCTTTTTTCGCAATAGGCGCTCCTGCTCCGCCGCCACCCTGGGCAATCTTCTCCTCAAGCTCGACCTTGGTTTCTTCTATCTTTTCCTTGAGCACGATATAGTCGGCATCAAGTTGCTCTCGCAGCTCGGCTTTATCTTCCTCGGTCAAAAATCTCTTTGCCATATTACCCCTCGCCCTCCGTCGTCTGCTCGCTTTCCATCATCAGCTCGCCATCGGACACATACAAGTCGTGTACCTCGCCCGTTTCCTGGTCAACAAGGGAGAGTGTGTTAGCAATGATTTCCTCGTTGCCGCCTACCACTTCGCCGTCAATTTCGGGATATAGGCGGAATACTCTCGTTCCATCCTCGTCATAGCAGATAATCGTCTGCGGGTTGGTGTCGGGGTTGAGCTCGATCTCATACCAATAGTCCACGGGCTTGGAGATGGCCTCGCCAAAGCGCGTGTTTCTGCTGCCGAGGTAAATGCCCACGACTTCGGTTTCCTCTGCGATGTAAAAATCCTTGCGCAAATATACCGTCGTGCAATCCTTCTTTTTGCACACGGATATTCTCACAATGTCGCCAGGCATGAAAACATGGGCTGTGCCGTCCGTGTTCAAGGCGGAAATGTCAAAGAAAGCAATGTCCCCTCTTGTGACATAGATAGATAAATCTTCGTTTATCGCGAACATTCCCCTACCCCCTTCATGTTGTTCAAGTCCTCAATGGCTTCCTTGATGGTTACAAAGTCCTCAACGGGCTTCACATATCCTCTGCCCGCTTCCTCAAAGACGAGCACATCACCCTCTTTGAGCTGTATGGTCGTGTCGTAAACGCTCGCGTATCCTTCTCCCTTGACTCTTGTTACAGAGTGCAAGACAAGACCCTTGACCGTCTGCTCCACGTTCTCGTTTTTGTATTCCAGCTCCGTGTCCTTGTCCACCACAATGCCAGGATAAAGGTCACAAGCGGGCTTTTTAATAAATATCTGCATGGTGTACTCTCCTTTCCTTTTCGTCGACACATAGCTCCTATGTATCCACGAAAAGGGGGGAACTCAAAGCTCCCCCCAAATAGTGTGAAATTAGGCCAAGGGTACTTTGACCACCTGGATGCGAGCCTCGTCGATGACCTTCGAGCCAAACGTATCAAGGCCACGGATGATGTCCTTGAAGCGCTTTTCAGCACGCAGAGCCTCAACCTCGTTAATCTGGCCAGCAAAGGCGATAGCCTTCTTGCCGCGGATGCAGCAGTAGACGTTTCCGCCCTCCTCGACCATGTTGTTCGACATGATTACGTCAAACTGATCGTACACACCAACGACACCCTTACGGATAAGCTCGGGGTTGTTGGTGGACGTGGTGATGAGATAATCCTTGAATGCGTAGTAAACATCGGGATTAACCTCGATAACGCCAGGCTCGTCGAAGTTGCGCTTGCGCAGAGCGACAATGGCCTTGTCGATTGCTTCCTTGACGGCGTCCTTGTCAAGAGATGCTGCGGTGGTCACGTTGGCGGTTACGCCCTTGATGAGGTTTGCAACGTAGGTGTCGCGGGCAACAGCAAGGCCGTGAACAGACTTCTCCTGGTACTTCTCCTTGAGGCCAGGAACGCTCTGTGCCTGGTTGACGTCATCAACGTAGAAGGCAAAATAATTTGCCTGGTCGATGGCCAAAATCTGACCCTTGTCGCTCATCTCCTCGATTTCGATGTCCTTCGTGCCATCGTACTTGCCGATGGTAGGCTCGCCTACACCGAGAATCTTAACGGACGCTGCATACTTGCAATCGCCCTCATAGTCGCGCAGACAGTTGTCTACGAGCTTGCACTTGAGCTCCAGGTCATCCTGGATTTTCTTGCTCCAAATACTCTGGATAAAATTGGTTACTGCCATAGTAATACCTTCCTTTCATGTGCGGGAAGTCACCATTTCAGCATAGAGGCTTCGATAGCCTTATAAAGAGCGGGGTTCTTGTCAAGGTCTTTCTTGCTAAATTGCAAGGCCTCGTCCCGCGTGTAAAAGTCCTTTACTGTGCCGTCGTCCCCCTGGCTGTTCTTCATGCTTCCCATGGGTTGAACTTTTGCTTTCGGTTGTGTTTTAGCAAAGATTTCGTAAATCTTCGTAATAGGCGTATTGGTAATGAACTGACCCGCAAAGTCGAGGAACTCCTGGCTTTCGTATACGTCCTTGGTAACACCGATAGCGGCCAGCTCGTTGCCTTGTTCCGTCTTTTGTCTGTGCTGTGCCAGCACTCGGAATACCGCCTTTTCGCGCTCGGTCATACCATCCGCGCCCAAATTTGCCAGGCGGTCAACTTCTTCGACCACTTCATCGTCACCCAGGCGGATAATCTCGTCAGCCTCGGCTCTCGCAAGCGTTTCAATATCACGCTCCGACATTTCGGGCTGCTTTTTGATTTGAATACCCTTGCTTTCGTAGAACTTTGTAAAGGTGTCCGTCATTTCCTCTACGCTTTCCTTGCCCGTTCCAGACCTCAATACGTTCTCAAGGTTGCCGTATTTGCTCTCATACTCCTTGCGTATCTTTGCTTCCTTGCGGGCGATTTTGCTCGGCAGGATTTCATTCACCTTCGCATTAACCATGTCGTTGATTTCTGCATCGGTGTACGTCTTGCCCGTTTGTTCTGCGGTTTGCTCCGTGTTTTCAGCGCCTTCCAGCACAAGGTTTTCGTTATTCTCCATAACATATTCCTTCCCATTTTTTAACGAGGTTTTGACTTCCTCATATCCATGCAGTTTAATGACATAAATGCTCGGTCATATATCAAGCCATAAGGCTATCAATTGTCGTCTGTGTTCTCAACTTCCTCGTACTCGCCCTCATCCTCGGCCTCGGCGGGCATCTGCTCCGCCTCAAGCGCCATCTGTGCCTCGGCAATCTGGGACGCCTGGGCTTCGGGGTCTTCCATGATGAATTGCTGTGCCCTCTGCTGCATCATCTGCGCCTGGGCTTGAATCATAGCAATCTTGCGCTGTTCTTCCTCGACGTTGTCGCAAATCTCAAGTATCTTTGTCTTGGGTGCAACCGAATCGTCGGGCAAAGCCTCCGCCCACGCTCTCGTTTCGGGAATCCTCTGCACGTTGAAGAAGCCGCCCGTCAAGAGGTTTTCAAGCGTCTGCTCCTGCGCAAAGCGGTCATATACGCCCTTGGGAGTGATGTCAATCTTGACGGTTGCCTGGAGCTGCTGGAGTGCGCTCTGGGGAACGTTGACCACTTGCACGGTTTCCTCGCCCGTTGCGGGGTCTGTCACCGTTTCTTCCAGGTTAAGACCGTCCTCGGCATACACGATAAGATATTCCAGCCAGATACGCGCCAAATCCTCGATGAAATTCTTGTAGCTCTCCTTCTGCTCGGTCATAGGAGCTTGAGAGGCCTGCTGTACCGCCAAAATAGCACGACCAGAGGCATCTTCGGGATTGACAGAGCCCGTTGCCGTGTCTCCTGCACCAGCCAAATCTCTTGAGACTTGAATCAAATCATCCTGGAGCTGCTTGACATCGGGGGACATCTGCGCGGGCTGTAGCGTGCCGACAATCTTGTGTACGTCGTCTACGGGCTGGCCGTTGGTCTTGATAACACCGCCTACCTGGTTGAGTGCTTGCGGGTTCGTCACCTTGCTGGTATCGACTACCTTCTGCGGGTATGCCTGGCATTTGACCGTCAGTACACGTCTTACCTCGGTTCTGTTGACCTCAATCTGGTTCGGGATGAGATAGCGTACCTCGCCTTCACCGCGAGCGCTGCCCTCTTTCTCCTCCCAGTTAAAGTGAGCAACGGGATAAAGCGAAAGCCCCGTGTCCATATCCTCGGCAATGTCCACCCAGCGGGTAGCAACAGAGAAATGCACCGTGCCGTTCTTCTTGTACATCTTGTAGACCACGGTCACCATGTTGTCCAGCTCGATCTTGGCCGCCTCGCCGCTCTCCTCAAAGTTGTCGTTATCGCCCACGATAAACGGCAGCTTGCTCTCACTCATGCCCAAATCCAAAGCCAGCTCAATGGCGTTTAGTACTGGCAATCTCTTGCGAATGAGGATATAGGGCTGTGCCTGGATATCGTCATCGTTCTCGTTGCCGTAGTAGATATCGTTCTTCTTGACAATCTCGTTGACGGGCTGCATCTTCTCCTGGTCGAAATTGACGTAGATAATGCCCTCGTCATTGATGGCGCTGTCCTTGGTGATTCTGCGCCCCTTGAAGTCCATCTTGTCCTTTTCCCACACCTTGGCAGCATAGCCGTTGAGTAGGTCGCAGTATCTCTCTGCGGCCTTGCGGAAGGACGGGTTTTCAAAGTTCTGCGAGGCGTAGTTGATGGCGTATAGGTTGTCATGGATGACAGACACCTTGTATTTGACAATGGGCTTGATAAAGTTCTTCTGGACGGGCTCTACGTCCCCCAGCTTTGCTCCTGCCCATTGGTTGCCGTTATACATCCGATAGTTGCGGTCGGTGTCTACGTAAATGCCAGTACGCCGATGGTAGTTGCGCCCCTTCTCGTATAGCCCCCATATGGGAGTCTCAATAATTTCTCTTTCGTCCATTCATTCACCCCACATCTTCCTGGCCTCTGGATGTTCCGTCGTAGGCCTCAATGTTGCGCATGATGGTGTCGAATTTGTCCTGCTCCATCTGCGCCTGCTTTCTGTCCTGGCGCTCTCTTACAGCCTCTATGGGGTTCACAGCGGGAAGCTCAATGTTCTCGCCCTTTGCTACCGTCTGCCCCACCTTTGCGCCAATGCAAAAACAGCCGATGCACAAAGCACCGACCGCCAATACCAATAATATTTCCATATGTCCCCCTTATACGATGGTGATGTCCTCACCAAAGTCGCTCTGTACTTCCAGATGCTTCTGTACGTTAAAGCTGTACTGTGGCCGTATCTCGACAACGTCCTGCGGGAATACCACTTGCTCCCGTATGTGGTGAGCGATGGCCAAGCCCATCATCTGGTCGTCATGTCCGCCCTCTGGCGCTTCTATGCGGCCTCTCTCGTTGCGTATGATGGTCAAGAGCTCCTCCAGCGTGTCCTTGTCGTTCAGTAGATGGCAATGCTCTCTCACGACCTCAATCAGCCTTGAGATAATGGTCGGCCGCGTGAGACTCGTTGTCTTAAAGCCAAACCGCTTCTCTGTCTTGCCCGTGTAGGTGTCCTGCGCTTCCCTGGTGTATTGTTTCATGTACCCCAGGCGTTGCAGCTCCATAATGGGATAGCTGTCGAAGTTGGCCTCAATCCCGATGAGCGCGTCTTTGTAATACTTGCCCAGGCAATACATCTGCCGCGTATATTGGTCAGCGTCAAACTGATGCTTCAGCGTTGCCACTTGCTCGCCCGTCTTGGCGTTGAGCACGTGCCCCGTAAAGAAGTCCGAGCCCTCTCCCGCCGTGTCGCCACCGATGCAATACTCTGTGACCTCTGGCACGTTGGGCATCGCGTATATCTGTATGTAGCCGTCTCTGTCATTGACCCACTTGATATTGCTTATCTTGAGGCCGTCGTAGGAATACGTAAAATAGCCCTTCTTTATCGGGAAGGGCTTTGCGTGCTGCTCTATGGCTTCCAGCCTTGCCTGGATCGCTCTCGCGTCGAATACGGTCTTGCCGAGAATACCCCACTTGCCAAGGCAATATACCTCATAGGTGTATTCGTCAATGTACTTCAAATCCTCCAGGGCTTTGCGGTCATCGTCCGTCAAGAATTTGTTGTCCTTGTAGGTGGAGAAGCACACCGTTGCAAGACCGGAGTCGATGAAATGCTTTTTTATCCAATGCTGTATGTTAATAGGGTTGAACGA
>JAEIGA010002575.1_pt1 | contig 28888 bp, 56 predicted proteins | sample 9270691 | NCBI WGS metagenome assembly JAEIGA01 (sample SAMN17057246, study PRJNA624740) | gut metagenome | biome: biome; isolation source: fecal sample | host: Bos grunniens | place: China: Xizang | collected 2019
ATATTGTATAGTTTCCTCTACCATTTTTGCTCGTTCTTGCATGTTGAGAATAAATTCTGCGAATGGTTCTTGAATTTGCTCAAACACACTATTGGTTTTTGGTTCTATGTTTTCGTTTATAAACTCATCAAATTTCTTAATTACCATAATAAAAAATAATTATTTTTTCTTTTTAATTATTTATGTAAGAATTGTTTGGGAATTAAATCCCAAACAATTTCAAAAGGTTGTCTAATATTTCTATCTTATCCTCATATGCAAATTCACTCAACAAAAATCCCGCGATATCTTCCGACTCTTTCGTTGATACCCAAACGATAATACTTACAATTCCATCACTACTTACGAGTTGTATGCCGTCTATCCACTCAAATTGGACAGGAACTCTTCTGTTTTCAGGTGAAATTTGAATTGAGTTTTCAAATTGGATATAACCATTTGAGTCCAATTTCTCTTGATTTTTTTCGACTAATTCACGGATTATACTGCTGATAGTTGGAATTTTCATTTCGATATATTCTTGTGCTGTCATAACATTTTATATTTAGCTGTTTTACATTAAATTTCTTTTTTTATTTCAACCAATTACCCGATACTGATAGTTGGTTTTGTTTCATCAATTGCTTGGCTGTATTCGTACTCCGTTAGCAACTCTATATTATTTCTGTGATTGTGTATATAACATCTATACTCCGAAATTAATGCTTTGAAAAGGTTGATGATTGTTGCCATAATGTTTTGTTTTTTAGGGTTTGACTTGTTTTATATTTTGGTATTGCAAAGGTACGAAATTTTTTTGATATGACCAAATATTTTAGTAGATTTTTTCAAAAAATAATTATTTTTTATTTTTGAAATAAATTCCACATCCGTCGTTGAAGTCTTTTATATAACGAACTGCCGTGTCGTGATATGTTGCTCTTGCTATCCCACTTATGAACTCCTCTCTTCCGAGCATTTTTATTGCTTGCTTTTGTGTTACTTGGATATCACTATGTAAACCATTTGTGCACCAAAACATTTCATATCTAAATCTACTATTTTCGATATCAGAAAAATCAGAATTTTGATAACCCATTCTAATTAAAAGGTCTTTGTCTTTGTTTGTAAGTTTCATAGTTGTAAGTTTTAGAGGTTTGACTTGTTTTTTAATTACACTGCAAAGTTACAAAAAATATTTGATACTACCAAATTTTTTAGCAACTTTTTTATAAAAAAATTCAATTATTTTTTATATCATTGAAAATCAACATTTTACAAAATAAAATAATAATTATTATTTTTTATAAACATATTTTATTTTGCTATCGGATAGCAAACGCACATCGATTGGATACAATAATTAATTCTGAAGTATATCGCAGGAATTTTCTCATCTGTTTCTCCTGGCTATCCTGTTTTAACCTGGCTCGGTGAATTCTGTCGGGAGGAGATGGAGGTGGATATAAAAAAATATCACTATGTTAAGAAGCATAGTGATATTTAACAAAATAAAAACAAAAATTATCTATGAAGAAACAACAATTTATTCGTTTTGACAATTACAATCGGGATGATGGACGACAGCCGAACCAACAACATCTGAAAACATAATATAGTCATGTCCACAATATCCAAATTCTACTACTTGAAAATGTCTATTACCAATATCGGTTTTAATATTTAACCGAATAAGGTTTCCTTGTGATGTTTCTAACGGCATAGTTTCTTTACTTCCCCGACACGCAGATAGCAAGGTTGCTATCAAAATTAAAAGCATTATTTTTTTCATAATTAAAAATATAATTATTATTTTATTTTTATTATTGGTTGTTATGTAGTTTATTCCACATAATTCTGTTGCATTGAATTTTCTATTATCAGAAATTCGTAAATTTCTATCAGACTTCTATCAGTTAATTCTGACAGATAGTATTTTTTAGCGAGACCATTTTCATCCACCATTAACAATCTGACTCTCGGTTCTTCCAGCGATGAAACGATTGCTGCCAATTTACTGCCGTCTGGGAATTGATAGTTATGAACGCCCGACTCATCATCCCAAGTAAGTTTCTCTATTTTTTCTAATACTATTTTTCTCATATTTTTTTTTTAATTTTTATTACATTACAAATATAACATAAAAAAATGAAATAACCAAATAATTTTAATATTTTTTTATTTTGTTCCTACACACCCACATTCAAGAGTGTGTAGGATTTGATTTTATTTTAACAATACATGTCTACGAGGTCTTGTAAGATTTTACTTTCGAGGTCAGGTGTGATTAACAACTCTTCTGCATTATTGTCTTCCATTGGATCGCCACCCCAATATTGCAATTGGTTATCTATGGTTAGGAATACATAATCAATAGATGCACCTTGATATTTGTATTCCAAATCTTCGATGTTAACATAACCACCAAACTCTTCGTCTTTCAAGAGTTCAATGACTTGTCTTTTATTTGATTTAATATTTGCCATAGTTGTATGATTTTAGATTAAATAATAATTATTTTTATTTAATAGTGGGATTTTACTCCCACCTTTTAGTCTCCAAGTAAGATATTTGTCTGATCGTCCATTACGATAGTATTATCTGTACCAACAAACTCCATATCTTTAAGAGGAGTATCGATTGCTTGTTTTCTGCCTTTCATCCAAGCGTGATTTGGGTCTGTTGCTTCCACTTCTACTGTTACTGAATAAGTAAAGTAAGTTGTTACTGTAAATTTCATAATTGTAAGTTTTAGTTTGTTTGACTTGTTTTTTAATTACACTGCAAAGATACAACTTTTTTTTCATTCCACCAAATTTTTTTACAACTTTTTTTCAAAAAAATGCAAATATTTTTTATTTCATTGAAAATCAGCATTTTACAAAAATAAAATAATAATTATTTTTTATTTCATATTATATAAAAAAGCAATCCTGCTATCAGGATTGCTTTTTAGAAATATATTTATTTAAGAGCAATTGCGTTATGATAAACATCCTCACAATAACACATTGTTGTAAGTTTCAAATGTGCATCATAGAGTTCATTATAATTTGTAAGTACTCCAAATTCTTGGCTATCAAGTTTTTCGATAGCATTAAGAATTTCTACACTATTTTTTAAGACTTTGATAATAGGATTAAAGTCAAACAATATTCCCTCATCGCTATCGTTCAATCTTTCCACGCCCATAAGCAAATCAATCAAACTCATTTTTTTTGGATTGAGGTTGTATTTTTTTAAGTCCTCATTAAACTCGTCCAATACACATTCCAATACATATTCTTTATATCTATCAGAATCCCACTGATACCAAATTTCGTATCCTTCACCAAACATATCTACATCCACATCAAAAGGTGTGTAAATATTTTCTACATCTCCTCTTTTCCAGAGGTGGTTGCCTTCTCTGCGTTTCAAGTATAAACTTTGGAGATTATATTGTTTTTTGATTTCAGAGAATTGTTCAAAACTCTCAAACCCAATGATTGCACCTTCAATATGTTTTGGATAGCCATTTGAGCCGATAGTTGTTTCAACATATTCTAAAAAATTTTCTTGGGCGATTGTTAATAACAAATCGTTTCGTCTTTCTTGGATATTCATAACTTTTGTTTTTGATGTTAATAATTGTTTTTCTTTGACACTGCAAAGGTACGAAAAAAATTTCATATATGCAAATATTTTCGTACCTTTTTATAAAAAAATTACACTTTTTTATTTCGTCTTGAAAATCAACACTTTACAAAATAAAAATAATAATTATTATTTTTTAATTCGTAGTTTATTAACATCAACGCCCAATTTCTCTGCGATTTCCCCCATAGTTAGTTCCACCATTGTATAATCACCTGGTGAAATTTCCGTATAATTGGATATAAGCAAATTTTTATATTGTGGGTCGACAGCACTTTCAATATAATTTGTAACAGGGTCGATAAAATAAAGCACATTATTTCCGTTACCCATTTTATCCCATGTATTAATGCCACCTCTGCTTTCAAGTTCTTTAATTACATTTTCACCACTTCTTAAATCTCCGCGACCACGAATATATACCTCTTTTGATTTCACATAGCGATCAAAAAATCTATTGAAATTTTTTCTACGAAGTATATCACACCAAAAATCGTGACCTTCGATAGTATCGTCCCAGTGAAAACCTCCACCATTATCACATTTAGTTCTGTCTTTTTGGAAAACAGCAATATCTATTTTGCCCAATTGCTTATATTGATACTCAAGCATTTTTTCTACTACTTCAATCGGAAAATTCTCCAAATCTCCGATTAAATCTTTTGTATTTACTTTTATTTTCATATTATTTTTTTATACTCAATTGTTCAACATTAATACCAAACTTCTCTGCAATTTCTTGCATCGTTAGTTCCACCTTTGTATTTTCACTTTCACAAGGTGAAATTTCTGTATAAATAGTTTTAAGCAAATTTTGCAAAGGTACTTCCAATCTACTTGCCTTTACAATAAAATTAGTTTTAGGGTCTATAAAATATAATAAGCCATTTACATCACCTAAATAATTATGATGATTTATACCACCCCTGCTTTCAAGTTCTTTGATTACACTTTTACCATTGTGTACATCTCCACGAATATATACTGCTTTTGATTTCGGATTGAGTGGATAGCGTTTCGGATAGCGTTCAAAAAACAAATCGAATTTTTTTCCACGAATTACATCATTCCAAAAATCGTGACCATCAACAGTGCTTTCCCAACGAAAACCTCCATTATCTTTACTTTTAGTTCTGTCATATTGAAAAACATCAATATCAGTTTTACCCAATTGCTTAAATTGCTCAATGAGCATTTTTTCTACCACTTCAATCGGAAAGTTCTCCAAATCTCCGATAAGGTCTTTTGTCGTTACTTTTGTTTCCATATAATAATTATTTTTTTATTCTTAATAGTTCAACATCAATACCCAACTTCTCTGCAATTTCTGGCAAAGTCATTTCAACAATAAATTTATCTGGTTCGATTTTTTCAAATGTTGATGTTATTACATTATATAATTTCTCTTCATTTTGTGAGCAAATTTCGATATGACTTGTTTTAGGGTCGATGTAATAAAAACAATTACCATCTCCAACAAGATTTGTTGCATTTATACCTCCTCGTCTTTCGAGAGATTTAATTACATTTTCATGTAATTTTTCGTCCCCAAAGATATAGACATTTTTCGACAATTTTGGATAGCGTTCAAAAAATACATCAAAGTTTTTGTAACGGAGTACTTTTGCCCAAAATTCGTGACCTTCAATAGTATTTTCCCAACGAAAACCACCATTTTGTTTATCGGTAAATCTATATTCTTGAAAAACAGAAATATCTTTTTTATTCACTTGTTTATATTGCTTTTGTAGCATTTTTTCGACGACTTCGATAGGAAAGTTCTCCAAATCTCCGATTAAATCTTTTGTTGTTACTTTTGTTTCCATAATTAAAAAAAAATTATTATTATTTTACTCTAATATTTTTTTAGCAAAATCTGCTATCCATTTCTCACGACATTCTTCCAAGTAGATTTCATATTCGTTATTGCAATATTTATAAAATTGTGCTTCGATATCTGATTTAATATTTTCAATGAAAGACATTGGCAATTCTATAACAGACTCCCATTTATTTTCAACAGAAAACATATCATATTCATATTTCAAATCTTTTATCAAGATATTAACAAATAAAGTTTCGTTTTCTATATAAAAAGTAAATGTAGAATAGTCGCCACAAGTGTTCCAATTTCTAAAATCGTATATATTATACGGGTTAAATCTACCATAGATATCAAGACATTTCATTTCTTTTATAGCATCTTGATTTTCTTTAATATAATTATATACCATTTTCTTGTAATCTTTTGTGGTTCTAACTTTACCACAAATAAAAAGCATTTTCTTATGTTTTTCCATATTACAACTCGCTAATTAGTTTGTTTATTTTTTCTAACTTTCTTTTGTGCCATTCTATCGAACTTTTGTAATTGTTTATTTTTTCAATTTCATTTTCATACTCAAGCATTTCCAAATAAATATCATAATCCATTCTACTTAAAAATACTTCACAATTTTTATATTCGATATAATCATAATATTGGTCGCTTATTTCAATATATAACTCCCCATTTCTTTGTTTTAATTCGGCATAGTCTTCTACTGCGTTACTAAAATCAGTTTTAATATTTGGCACGAAATTGATTTTATCAAGTGTATTAAAAGATACCACATTTGTTTCATACAATCTGTTTTCGTATAAAACATATATTTTATCGTTTAACTTGAAATCGTTAAAACTGAAAAATGTGTTATACGGTTTTCTAACTTTTTGATTGTGTATATCTTCAAGTTTACTCAATTCAGATACTTTTCTTGAATTTTCATTTTCAATTATAGTTATCTGTCTTTGGTAAAATTCTCTCCTCACATCGTTTAATTCAAATGATGCGAAAAAATCTTCTTTCACAATAAACTCCCAACACTTTTCCTCACATCTTGCTTGACACAAATTTTCTTTATTGATAAAGAATTTTACTTGAGACAACTCATAAGATGTTGTATCTGCGTCTAAACAAATATATTCAGTTTCAGTTTCGTCTATTATACGAAATTTATAAATTACTTGACTGCGATTTGTCGCATATATAAATGTTGCTTTCATAATGTTTGTTTTTTTAAGTTATTATTTGTTTTTCTTTGACACTGCAAAGATACAACATTTTTTTGAATTGACCAAATTTTTTTACTAACTTTTTTATAAAAAAATATAATTTTTTCATAAATTTAATTATTATCATCTAACTCTACAATTCCAACCTCATCCTCAAATATTCCTCCAATTCCATAGTAACCACCAATTCGTTGAGTTGAATACCCATTTAATCTCCAATATACGAAATATCCGTCATCATCACATTCCTCCAATATAACATCACCCAATACTGATGAATAGTAGTAATTGTGATTATATGTAGATTTACATACTTGACCCCAGTATATTTCATCTACATGCACATATTTTGTAATATCTATTTTTCTTTTCATATTTTTATATTTTATTTTTCACATTGCAAAGATACAACATTTTTCTGACATAACCAAATTTTTTACCAACTTTTTTATGAAAAAATGCAACTTTTTATATCCCATTGGAAATCAGAGTTTTATAAAATAAAAAAATAATTATTTTTTTTTATAAACATATTTTATTTTGCTATCCGATAGCAATTTCAAAAATGCTATCTGGAAAAATCTGTATGCCTGTAGAAAAAAACAGGGATTTTTTACAGGTCTTGTAATTTCGTCCAGCACCCGCCTGCGAACCGCCGACTATCGATTTTTGAGCGGGAAAAAAAAAAGAGGCGATATATTCGCCTCCATATATTTTTTATAAATTAACCTTCCCAAGCTGTCCAATATAATACATCGTCATCAGCATTTTCAAATTGAGATTTACCGTATTCTTTAATAAAGCATTCGTCCGAGCAGAAGGTTTCAAAATCCTTGTATAGATAACCTTCATTCATAAATTTACCACAATGTTGACATACACGAAGAGTTTGAATATCATTATCTTCAATAAATTCCTCTTTCTCTTCAATATCACCATTCAGTATAAAATCTTCAAGGTCGTCATCTTCATAAAATTCAGACAGAATTGCATACGCTGTATTATACTCATTTTCTGTATAAATACCTCTTTGTGTAAATTGTTCAAATGTTTTAATAGCCATAACTTTTATTTTTTTATTATAAATATTGTTCTATCAAGCATGTGAGAATGGGCTTTTTCAAAATCCTCCCACCACTGTGAAAATGTTATCGCACCTTCAGTTTTTACAATTTCACCGTAAGATTTATGTGCGAACGGTTTTACTTCCCTTAAAACTTCTTTGCCGTTATTAAATTTATTAGGGTTTTCTTTTATGAGTTTCTCATATTCATTTACAACAACATCTTGTAGTTTTAAGATTTGTCTTCTAATTTTGAAAACCGAGAATAATGCTTCGTTTACATTATTTTCATTAAATTGCTTGAAAGATTTTATCATAATTACTATTTTACTTTTTTTATTATTTATGAGTATTTTTATAAAATAATAATTATTTTTATTTTTTATTTACAAGAAAAGTGAGTCAAAAGGCTCACTTTTTAATATTTTATTTTGAATTGTTTTTGAGCCTCCTGTAGAGCAATTTCTTTATTTGTGTAAAAATTGAGGTGTTGCCAAATGCCGAGTTCAATTTCACGACACACTGCATAAGAGACCAGTTTGTCATATTGCTTTCTGGTGATGCTGTCAGCCACAAGAGCATTTTTTGTGATTTTAGTGAGTTGTTCTTTAGAGTCAGCCGACTTGATTTGTTGAATATATGATTTCATAGTTGTTTGTTTTTTATAGGGTTAATATTTTTCTTTAATAAACTCTTCTAAATCGTAGATGAAGATTTCTTTTTCATCATCTTCCATATCGTCATCCCAACTGATAGTTGGATAGAATTCGCCGATATATTGACCATAAATTTCATCTTTATGAGGTTCGGTATAGACATCATAGCCTATTTCATTATTGTCCGAGTTAAATCTTTCAATTTGGAAATTACCATAATTGGTTTCAATAATTGTTGTCATAGTTTTATAGTTTTAGAGATTAAAATAATAATTATTTTTATTTTTAAGATTTTGGGCAATTTGCCCAAAATCATTTATTTGCATAGAGGTAAAATTACTTCCAAAACTTCTGCAGAATAGCAAGCAGATAACCTTTCCTCATCACTGACTTCTCCGAGATAGTATGCGTTAAAAATTACATATATTTCATCGCTATCAGCATCTACCCAAATTTCTTGAATGTAACAGCAGGTTACATCGCCACTATCGTCAAACACTTCGTTTCTTGGTACATCTACCCAAGCGACATTATCAGTTTCGTCGTTAAATTTGAGAGATTTCTTTCTACCTACTGCATCCTTATCATAAAGGAGGTTTTTAAGAATATCGTATAATTCTTGGTCGTGTTTTCTTTTTTGGTCTTGATAACTATTAAGTGTATCTGCTACGAGACCAATGATAAATTCAGATGTTGCCATAATGTTTTGTTTTTTAGTTGTTAGTAATTGTTTTATTTTTACACTGCAAAGATACAACTTTTTTTTCATTCCACCAAATTTTTTGACAACTTTTTTCAAAAAAATTTCAATTATTTTTTATTTCATTGAAAATCAACACTTTACAAAATAAAATAATAATTATTATTTTTATTTTATTCGGTATATTGTTCTTTTTTAATATAATTCTATACAAATTACATCCGATAGCATTACCCAAAATAGTAGCGAGATACACATATAATATATTTGTATCCCAATTACTGAAGGGGACTGTCAGATAATAGAAGGCATCAGCTACACAGTGAGGGAAGCCACACACAATAAAAAGTGGGACTCCGAAAATTAGCGGGAGGTAATTTTTTTGTCTTGCGAAGGTTACGGCAGTGGTCATCAGAATTCCACATCCGACAGCGAGCAACCCACAATTAAGGATACCCGTTTGAATTCTTGTGGTCATGATCTTTAATGCTGAAGTCTGGATAGCATCAGCCATAGGTGAGAATCTGGTAAGTTGTCCCAGTAGGAAGCACCCGATGATATTTCCCAGTAAAATAACCAAAATGTCTCCGATTTCATTTTTAGATATGAAACCAGCAGTGCCAGTAAACAATTTTAGTTTATATCCTACGATCGCTAACAATCCCAGTGCGAAGAGAACTGAACCAAATAGCGCGCCGTAAGAAGATTGGATATTAGCAGATAAAAACCCGAACCCTGCTATTCCTATGTATATTCCCGCGAAGATAGCAGACCTTAAAACATTTCCCATATCAATTACTTATTATTTCTTTAATTAATTTTATTATAAATGAATATTCAAAAATATTATCTCCATATATCATATATATAGAGAAAACAATGCTTGCAATGAGGAATATCACTGCAAGCATTATTATAAACAATTTAGGTATTTTATCTTTCATTATTAAATTCAATTTATCTTATATAAAGATAACAAAAATTGAAAATAATAATTATTATAATGTAAAATTAGATATTGTCCATTATTTTTTATTTGTCTATAAATCAATACTTTACAAAATAAAATAATAATTATTTTTTTTTTATAAAAAGGTGTGTTAAAACACACCTTTTTGCTCATCTTCTCATTTCTTTATTTTCAATTTTTCAACATCAACTCCGAATTTCTTTGCGATTTCATCAAGAGTCACCTCTAATTCATCATCTTCATTGATTTCGATTTTCTCGTGATAAGTCGTTACCATATTAAACAACGATTTTACAATTATGTCAGTACTATCTGCGTTGCATAATTCAATTTTACTTGTGATTGGGTCGATATAATAAATGCTGTCGGTACGGTCTCCTGCATAACCAATATATCTGTCTATTCCACCTCTTTCTTTAAGGGCTTCGATAACTTTATTTCCTTTTGTTGAATGACCCCAAATATAAACTTTTTTAGATGGAGAGCCTTTTGGATATCTTTTGAAAAAATCGTCAAACATTTCTAAAGCGATAACTCTATACCAAAATACATCACCTTCGATAGTTGACTCCCATGAGAATCCTCTTCCAAGTCTTGTCGCACGACAATCTTTTTGAAAGATTGTCACATCTGGTTCGTTACCTTGTTCAACTTGTCTTTCGACCATTTTTTGTACGACTTCGATAGGAAAGTCTAATAGTTGACCAACCAAATCTTCTTGTTTTACTTTATAAGAAGTTATTTCCATAATTATAATAAAATTAAAAAAAAAATATTATTTTCTTTATTAGTTATTTAATTTGTCACATTCAAAACTGTCAACGAGCCAGCAATATTCGTTACTTAAATAGTCTGCGATTTCAGATACACTCAAATGATTTGGGACTTCTACTTCTGTCGGTAGGTTTTCGACTTCTCCTATAAAGTCATCTGTTTCCCATTTAATATTATATACTTTCATAATTGTATTGTTTTTAAGAAAAATTATAAGTTAAATGTTCTTTTGCTGTTTGAGTCAATTTCTTTCCTGATTTCTTTTCTAAAGATTTCAACGCATCTTCGATACAAACGAATTTACCGACAATTTGATGATTGTGTTCGTGATAAAATTCGGTTGGGCTTTCCATAGAGTTCGTTGATATTGTATGCCCATTTGTTTCTATTAAAAAATATCTTTTCATAGTTGTAAAGTTTTAGTTTGTTTGACTTTTGTTTTCTTTGACACTGCAAATATACAAAAAATATTTCATTCCACCAAATTTTTTAGCAACTTTTTTCAAAATTATTTTAATTTTTCTTATCTCATTGAAAATCAGCATTTTATAAAAATAAATAATAATTATTATTTTTTTTTTTATATAATATAAAGCAACCCTTTCGGATTGCTATCAATGATATTATTCGTTAAGATAAGCCATTTTAGAATAATTATACTCCACAAAATTCAGATGCCTGTCAGCATTTTTATAAAGAATATCTGCCCACTCATTAATAGGCGTATTGTCCAAAATTAATTTGTTTAGACTGTCAGCAAATTTTCTATTTTGCTCCATTATTACTTCATCATCATTACCCTTGCAACAATGATATTCAGCCTCATCTTGATTCGATATAAACATATCTGTAAAGAAACCCTTGAGTTTATTTCGAAGAGCAAACTGCTTAGCATAACACCAAACACCAATTACTTCTCGACTCCTTAATAGATATTCCATCTGGTCGTCGATTACAAAACCTTCAATGTCCTTGTCGAATAGACCATATTTACTACCATGCCCCAGACACAATAAAGTTTCATTTGGATATGCTTTTAGCATTTTAACCACTTCAACTCTCTTAGGATTATAAAGTAGTTTACAATTTATATCCTTATATACCGACATAAACATTTCGGTATCTTCCATACTATTTACAAAAACTACAATCATAATAATTATTTTTATTTTGCTATCGGATTACATAAGTAAGATAACCACTTTTCACATAAAGCACCACGACTTCTCCGTTACACCAATAAGGAAAATCTTTTCCATCTGGATTTTCATAAGGTGAGTCTGATATTTCAGCGATTGCTTTCAGGATTTCCTCCTGTGTCCCAGTAACGAACCTGTTAGTTTCTCCTGTTTTTACAATTTCACCACCAACACTTTTATATACATTTTTGGTTTTATCCCACGGGATATAATTTAATGCGTCTTTTGCTTGATTGAAAGCATCCTCCACTGACTCAAAATCCGTAAAATGGAAATAGCCATATCTTTTCATTTCTGAAGTTGCGAACCCACATTTCATAACTTCCTTGATAGATTCTACTCCACACAATTTATTAAATTCGTCAATATATATCTCTCGGATATCTTCGTGAGCCGAGTCGATTTTTGATAGCAAACTATTAAAACGCTCACAAAATAAACTTGCACCTTCCTCTATTGATATAGAAAAATCGTTGTCAGAAAAAGCAAACATAACAGCAAAGTTCAGATTCTTACGAAAGTCAGTTGCAAAATGTTGTTCTTCTACTTCGATAGCATCTTCTGTCAATTTGTTTTCGAGAGCATGTTTTGCTCCAGATAAAAATATCCACGCCAACTTCTCGTGTAGTTTTTCATACATAATTTCTTTGACTCGTGCTTCATCAACTTTAATACTACACACTTCCTCACCTTTTGATATTGCTTCTTTGAGTTTTTTAGTTATTTCGTTCTTAGCAATTACATGTGAATGTTTTTCTAACAAGTCAAAAGAATCTTGCGAAAACATACTCGATGTTAATTCGATTGCTTCATCAACCAATTTAGAATTATACATCGTATATAAAAAATCTCTATCTTCAGTTCTCATAATAAAAAAATTATTATTATTTTATTTTTTTGTTCTTGGTCTATTTGGACTGCTACTGCTACTACCGTTAGGTCTTGGATTGTTACCGTTATTAGATTTCTGGTTCGGCTTTACCGTTGGTTTCTGGTTCGGCTTTCCACCTGGTCGATGAGTCTGGTGAGCATCAGGTTTCTGGTGAACATCAGGATGACATTTATGTTTTGGCGCAGGTCTATGAGGCGCAGGATGATATGGTCTATAATGTGTCGTGTAATATACTTCTCTTTGCACATCATCGTCAGCCAACCAAATAGCACAGCCATTTAAGGATACACATATTATTATAATACAAATAAGTCGAATCAATTTCATATCAATTTCTTTTTTATAACATTAATGATAGATTTGCATCTTTCAGCATCTGTCGCATCTCTTCATATCTTCGGATTTCTTTTAGTTCCTTATATACTCTTCGTTTATACCATCCGTGATTTCCGTTATGTAATTCAAGAGCCTTGTCCATATCATATTCCGAATTGTGAGCATCTTGCATCAAGGTGAATACTTCATAACTCTGCTCAAAAGAAGCAACCACTTCCTCATATACATAATTAGTTTTATGGACTCGATTTACTTCTGCTACATAAATTGGCATAATCTGGAAATATCCTTTTGCACCGACGCTTGATGTTGCTGTTGGATTATATCCCGACTCGACTTTTGTCAAGGCAAGCGTAAACATATCCCACTCGGATAGCGAATCTCCATCTTTGGATTGCAGATATTCGTTAAGTTCATTCGCTTCATTGAATTTCATTTCAACTTCTGCGAGTTTGCTTTCGGTTGCTTTCAGGTTGTTTGATAGCACAATTGTTTTAGAACCAAAATATCCTGTTGCTATTGCAAGGAGGATAAACACATAATCTTTCATTTTCATAACATTTCTTTTTTAATTAATTTGTTTTTTTTTTGACACTGCAAAGATACAACATTTTTCTGACATGACCAAATTTTTTTGCAACTTTTTTCAAAAAAATTTCAATTGCTTTCAATTTCATTGAAAATCAGAACTTTATAAAAATAATAATAATTATTATTTTTTATATAAAAAGACGATTGGAGAGTTATCATCACGACAAGTCTCCAATCTATATGTTTAATTTTTTAATAAAGGTCTTTTGATTTCTTGGTAGGAAGACTCAAATTTCAGAATCTTCCATTTTCCAAGATTTTTTAGAATGCACCAATGAATGCTTCTTTAACAAACGAACGGAATTCTTGTTTTTCCATATCAAAATACACCATCACATTCTCATTCGTTTTACGAGATGCTGATTCGTTAGTTCTTTCTGGAAGATAATCTGATACAAGGGTACCTTTTGCTGAACGAACACTACCATCTTTTTTTGTAAATTGGAAATCAACAATTCCCTCATGAAGCATTTTGTTGAATGCTATCAAATCTGTAGTTTTGAATACTTTTTCCATTTTTTAAATTTACTTAATGTTAAACAATATGTTTCTTTTACAATAGTTCAGTAAAATATAGAAAAATATTCTAATATCTTACATTTTGTTCGAGGTTCATAGAACTCACTAACGCTTGTTCTCCCGCTCGCTTAAATTCGGGTGAACTCAACCCTATTATTCATAAACATTTTTATATATTTTTAAATGTTTTTCTATAAATTTATTGAACAATTACAATACAAATATAATATAATTTTTTGAAATAACCAAATTTTTTAGCAACTTTTTTCAAAATAATAATTATTTTTTTATAAATGGGGAAGAATTATTTCATCTTCCCCAAATGTAGAAGGGCTATCACAGCAGTTCTACTTACATGACAAAAAAATTATGAATACGAAAAAAACTAAAATTAATTTACATTTTAAAAAAGTCAATACGAATATATGCTCCACCAGTTCGCTGGTCTACTTTTATATACATATTTTTTATATTGCGATTCCCTGATAGCATATCGTATATATAATTGTACATTTCAGAAACCTGTAGGATCAGCTCAGTCCTGATCGTTTCAGTGTTGTTCCATCGACGGTTCGGATTAGCGATATGGCTGTCCAGCATCTTACTGAATTCTACTGGGATGATTTTTATTGAGTTTCCATCCTTGAGTATAACAACCTCACCGCCCCGCGTCGTTACTAAATTAGCGTCCAGAGCAATTCCTTCCATCTTCTCAATGAAGGACGCGCGCGCCATAATGTTCACCAGGTCTACTACTTCAGCATATGTGCTTCTATTAATAACAACCATTGGTCTGATTCTTTGCTGCGCATTCGCTGCGAGTGCTGACAGCATTATTATTATAATTAATATATATTTTTTCATAAAAATAATTATTATTATTTTCAAATTTGTTTTTTTAAAATGGTTGGGGATACCTGTCATCCCGACAACTCCCCAGCCTGAAAATAATCAAAACAAACTATGAAAACAAAATTTTAATTAAAAAATTTAGATTTTAGAAACAATAGGTGGAGTCGAACCACCAACATCTTACAAGAGATGGACATATCCAGCATATGTTATTGCCATATTAAAAGAGATTTTTAATTACCCAAATCACAAATATAATAAAAAATACAAATACTGCGATATGTAAAGCAAACATAGTAAATAGAACAATTATATCAAAGAGTATGAAATCAGACGAAATCATCCAACTTAATATGCAAAACAATATTGCTACTACAATTAAGAATCTCATAACATTTAATTTTTAAGGGTTTTACTCTTCATCAGAATCTTCCAATGCGAAAGCACAAAGAATTAAAAGCAATTTTACATCTTCAAGAACATCCTCGAACAATTCTTTAATAATGTCAGGCTTACCTTCAGCCTCATGTAACACTTCCTTGAATTTTTCTATTTTTTCACCTTCTGCAATTTCAGAAATGTTACTTTCAAGCACACTTTTTAAAAGCGATATTTTTTGCTCATCAGAAAGTTCATCGAAGCTTTTAATCATATGATTTTTAATAACCTCCGTAAATCTATCTATCATATTGTCGAGAAAATCTTCATTTTTCATATTTTTAATTTTTTTATAATTATTATTATCCGTAAATTTCTTCACCAAATACAACTCTCTGTAGAAATGAATCTGCAGTGTAAAAATCGCCAGCCCCAGATAGCACATCAGATGCCAATTCGTATCCTTTTTTAGTCGATGCCACTTTAAGGAAATCTTCTAATCCGATTTTATAGATAGCATTTTGATCGCTGTCAAATTTTTCGAATTTTTTCGAGTATGATTCACCTTCAGCATAAAAGTCTTTGATGGTAATTTTGTGTCCAGCAAGCAACATATCTGCCAATTTATCTTCAAGGCAATTTCCGTGCGTTTCTTTTAAAGACTCATAAAGAGTTTTATCATAAGATGCTCCGAACCAAGAACTGCCAAAGAGTGCTGTCGATAGCAAGGTTACTAATTCATCGTGGTCGATTTTCGATACTGTGATTTTCGTTTTCATTTTTCTTGAGTTTGATGTTGTTTAGTGTATTTAGTGTCACTTTCTCGGATTCTATTTTTTAGCGAGCGAATGTTGAATTTCAACATTGCTATCTGTTCTTTTTCATCTGATAGCATATCAGCCAAACGCTTCCAATCTGCTGGATAGTCTTTTTTATATTTCCAGAGATAAGACATATCCAATTTGATTTTTTTCACACGGTCGGAAATTTCTTTATATAATGTAACTTGCGCGCGACGCATACGATGCAAGTTGGAACTCTTTTTATTTTTCATAATAATAATTATTATTTTTTAGTTTGTTTTTTTAATCTTGATACAAAGATTTTTTATAACCTTTGTATCAAGAATTTTACTTGGATTAATACGCTCCTGCGAAAGAAGATTTCACAAACGAACGGAACTCATTTTTTTCCATATCCCAATACACTTGGACATTAGGATTTGCTGGACGACCTGTACCCTTGATAGCATGTGCAGGAATGTTTTCCGTTTTTAGCGTGCCTTTAGCCTGACGGACACTGCCGTCTTTTTTAGTGAATTGAAACTCTACTACACCTTCGTGAAGCATTTTTTGAAATTCTGTCAAGTCAGTTGTTTTGAATGCCATAACATTTCATTTTTTAAGTTAAACAATTGTTTTATTTTTACAATACAAAGATAATAGTTTTTTTTGGAATAACCAAATTTTTTTGCAACTTTTTTTCAAAAATTTTTAATTATTTTTTTATTTCATTGAAAATCAGATTTTTATAAAATATAAATAATTATTATTTTTTTATTTATTTGGTGGAAGTTATAAAACCTCCACCTTTGTAATTTTATAAGTAGCACATAAGTTTTTATATACTCTATGACTCAAGTGAGCAATGTCTTGAAATTTATCATAGACTTCAAAGTTCTGGTCAGTGCTATATTGCTCATCCTCATCTTCTGGACATACACAATCTTCAGCAATACATTCTTCCATTTTCTTTCGGAGTTTCTCAATATCTTTCGACACTGCGATAGTTGCACCATAAGCAATCATATCTTCGATTCCTTCATAGCAATAAGTAAGCGCATACATGTCGTTTTCATTTTTGAACAACATATTATAGATGTCCATCACAGTTCTCCAGATTGGAAAGCTACCACCGTGGTAGTTACCACCCAAAAGGTGAGATAGTCTCACATATTCTTGGTCATAATCTTCGCCTTGATATACAATCAACATCAAAGCATCCAAGTCGGTAGTCAAAGGTCTTTCGCTGTTCTCCATATCTTCACGAGCATCTGCGACACCCACGATGTATCCAAAATCTTCTATGTGAAATTGTTTCTCTTCTGGAAAAAAGAATAGTTTTAATCCGTTGATTGTTTCAGTTGCATTCTCACTTACATAGTTGAGAATGTCTTGAGTTTTTGTTGATTTCATAGTTGTCAGTTTTAGTTGTTAGTAATTGTTTTATTTTGACACTGCAAAGTTACGAAATTTTTTTCAAACTACCAAATTTTTTTGCAACTTTTTTTCATTTTTTTCAAAATATTTTTTATATATTTTATATGCCTTTTCAATATCATACCAGCGATGTTTTGTACAGTTATTTGCATAGTTATGATTTGAACATTCTCTAAACCAAGTTTCGTTATCAATATTTTTGACTCTAAATTCATTAACAACGAATGATAACACCTCACCTGCTAATGATAGAATTGGATAGAAACAAACTACCTCTTTCTTATTAGGTTTAACAAGCATACATCCATAAGGATGAAATGTGTATGAGTTCTCTTTATAACATTCTATCTTGAAATCTGATAGCCATTGTTCTTTTGTTCTCATAATTATATATTATAAGTGTTGTTTTTAATTATAGTGCAAAGTTACGAAAAAAATTTCATTCCACCAAATTTTTTTACAACTTTTTTATAAAAAAAATTAGTATTTATATTATTTCTTGAAAATCAACACTTTAATAAAAAAAAAATAATAATTATTATTTTATTTTTTAAATAAAAAAATGGACAGCACTATGAAAATGCTGTCCAAAACAAAGTTTAATGTAATTTATAATAGATTATCGTAGTTTATCGTTTAGATTTTTTCACCATACGGCGTTTGGCTTTTTTCTTTTGCTTCTCTTTTTTAGTGATTGGCTTTCGCTCTCCATAAGGTCGAGCCTTACGATATGATTTCAGAACTTTATCTAAAATCTCTTGTTCCATCTGTTGATGGAGGCTCATCTGTTCTATCTGTTGTTGTAGACTCGACTCATTATTCTCTTGAGTTTCTTCATCTGATTTTTCAGCGGGTGAACCTACTTTCACCTCTTGCTTCAGGCTTTCCATCTCTTCAGGATCGTTCTCCATCAGGTTCTCCATATCTATGTTCGTTAGCTTCGCTGCCAGAACCTGTTTGTAATTTTCATTTATTTGACTCATTTCAATTTCATTTTAGATAAATAATAAACACATATATAAAATAACAAACTCGGTAATCCCGTTAATACCACTACTACTATGATAGCAACAATCAATAAAGTTCCGATAGCACCCAATAAACAAAACGGGATTAAAAATATATACATGGCTATCAAGGATATAAAGTGTAGTAAATAAATAATAAAATTCCTCATAAAAAAAAAAATAATAATTATTATAATATTATATAGTATAAAATATTTAATTTGCTATCTGAATTCACCTCCTTGAAAGGAGGAATATTATAATAAATTAAATATATTATATATAATATACAAATGGGTCCGTTTTTTATAAGGATGTGCTTTCAGATTTACAATATAAATATAACAAAAAATAAAAGGAACTATCAGAAAATTTGATAGTTCCTTAAAAAAATTTTGCGGGAGATGTTATTCGATAGGAATATATTGATAGATTTCACCACCAGCATCGAGAGCAAATTTTTCTAAAGTTTCCCAATATGCATTCCACGCATCTCTACATGTGATGGAAAGGAAGTCCATTTCTTCATCTGATAGTTCAGGGACACTCTTTACGCTTTTTGTCCAGAGTCTGAACATTTCATCTGCAACTTCTGGATAGCGATTTCTGATATTGCTTTCAACATTATCGGCGAGTTTCTGCATAGCGTCGTCAGAAACATTTGCCATATTAATCGGATTATCGAAGCAATCTTTGAATATTTCTCGGTTGATGTTAGTAACACCAAATTCTTTTTTCATAAAGTCCATAGTAAATTAAATTTAAAATATTATTATTTTATTCAAACATATCTCGAAAGCAATCTCTACATCTCCACTCATCAACAAAAGGAATAAATTCAGCATGTTCTGCTCCACATATAGAACAATAACCTGGAGTTCTTTTACGCCTTTCAAGTTCTTCTTGATATTCTATTTCTTTTCTAATTCTTTCTTCAGCATCAAATTTCATTTGTTCTTTCTCTTCATCTGTGTAGTCCCAAGAAGAACTCAAGTCGATAGCACCCAAATCATATAATGCTGAGCATAATTCTCTATACCATTCACCAGACATCATTTTTTCTGTGTTTCTGTCGGAGAATTTTTCAAGCAAATTTCCTTTATTATATAGTTCTGGAATCAAGTGATGTTTATAATCTTCCACAACTCCGTGAAATGTATCACAAATAATATATTCGGCATTTTTTTCAAATTTCCATCCACGAACAGGAATTCCATCAGGGTGAGTCATTTTATCTGAATAAAATGTCAATGAATTACCCCAAGCTTTCAAAAAATTACATTCTGTTTTGCATATTTTTGATACGGGCTTTGGGTCTTTTGTTTTATTAGCATCATATAAAACAATTTCACCTCTGTCGGTAAAAACACATTTTAATGAAACATCAGCAGAAATTACTGCGCCGTGTGTGTTTAATATTTGTTCTATTTGCACATCATCCAATTTCATAAATGTTTTCAACATATATTTTTGACCGTTCAAACGATTATTATATACATATTCACCAGGAAGATGAGGGCGAATATATAAACCTTTTGATTTTTTAGATTTGATTAATCTTCCATACGGGCAAAATCCTTGTATTTCTTTTTTACCATCAACTTCTACTATTTCAGCACCTCCTCGAAATAATTGGAAATATCCGTCTGCGTAGTTTTCGTATGTGATAGTTTGTGTTTTCATAATGTTTTTATTTTAAAATAATTATTATTATAAATATTGACTAAAAAACTTCTTTGCGTATTCAGAAGATTTCATTTTCTTTAAGCCTCCGACTACAATCTGTCGAACTCGCTCAATTGTATAACCTTCTAATCCAGCAATAACCTCATAAGACTCACCATTATAAATATGGCGTTTAATAAACTCCTGTTCTCTTTCTGTAAGATTTGCCATCATCCTGTTGATGTGTTCAGCCATCGCTTCCTGTTCTATAACTTTATTATAGTCATTGTCGCTTGCTGTCAAAGTTGCAAATTCACCAGAATCTTCCAAAGTAAAATCTCCATCATCGGAAAGCTCATCATTGATGCTTTTCATAGAAACATTCAAAACTTCATCTTCATTTTGAATGTCGACTCCACAGTCTGATAGATATTCTAAAACTTCATCTGGAGTTGCTTCACGCATTTCTCTCTTGTAGAAATCTTCTTGGAATTTTATAGCTTTAGAGCCAATCTTCAGAACATTGCTTTTCTGAACCATTTCAAGGTCTTTACAAAGCATACTCATTTTTGATTTAATCCAGAATGAAGCGTATGTTGAAAACTTCGCTGGAGATGTTGGGTCATATTTCTCAAACGCCTCCATAAGTCCTTCGATTCCTTCTTGATTGAAATCCATAAACTTTTCATTGTTGTCGTAAGTTTTTGCTATAGTTGCGACAAGTCTGATATGAGCGTTTATGATTTGCTCTCGGTATCTATCTCTATTTTGAAACATCTTTCGGAGGATGCTGTCGTCTATCGGAGCATATTTCTTTTGAGCGATATCGTTAAAATATCGTTGTGTGTTTTCTGTTCTATATAATGTTGACATGTTCATAGTAGTATGTTTTAATTGTTAATATTTAGTTTTCGTTAGATTTCTTTTGATTTCAGCATTTAGTTTAATTTATTATATGCTGATATCTTCTCGCCATAGGTTAAATTGTTCCAAATTTCATCACAAGCGTCGATATAATCCTGATAGCCATCTTCATCAGAAAACTCATAACTTGCATATCCTGTGATTTCTTTCATCTCATCGAACGAGCAATTGTTCCACCATTCGTTGAGTTGTTCATTACTTATTGGTTTCATAGTTGTATTGTTTTTAGTTGTTTGACTTCTTATTTCTTTTGACACTGCAAAGTTACGAAATTTTTTTGATTCCACCAAATTTTTTTATAACTTTTTTTCAAAAAATAATTATTTTTTTTTTTATGTTATATAATCGCTTTTTAAAGCGATTCTCCTGCCAGATGATAGTTTATACCTCCAGATAGGAGAAGTGCGCTAATTTATCAATATATAAGGTATTTTAGCAAGTGTATGTTATTTGCCAATCTGCGCATTTTTCGTGGAGAGAAGTAGCACGGAAAGAAAGAGGATTATGTCTGCAAGGAGTGAACAAGTGATAACCATTTTCTTCATCACGATAGCCACTCTTTTCATCATAGAGCCACGCTTGATAATTGTGGAGGATCGCTTCTTTCGTTACATTTAGTCCGTTTGCTTTGAATTTCTTAATAATGCTGTCGATGTCTTTTTCTGACAATTTATGTTTTTTTGTAGTATAGTCAAACGATTTCTCAATACAAGAGCCTTCTTTTGGCATTATACACCATTTTGATATAAGTCATTTAATGTTGGAAAATCACATTCCTCGTATCCTTCGTCATAGAAAGATAGATATGTATGGTTTTCAATATCCACTTTGCTGTCATATCGTACAGCATATACATCTACCATAGAACCATCTGGTAAAATATGATATCTAAATGTTGGTTCACTTAAAATAGGCATTGCTTTCATAGTTGTAATGTTTTATAGTTATTAAATAATGTTGTTTTTTAATTACGATGCAAAGTTACGAAAAATATTTCATATACGCAAATTTTTTAACAATTTTTTTCAAATTTTTTTTAACTTTTTTATTTTGTGTTGGCTGTCAGCACTTTACATATTTTTTATTTTTTTAAGGCGTATTGGAGTCTACTCTTCCCACCAGCAAAAAAGCAAGTGCGCCCTCAATCGAAGGTTTCCCCTCAATTGCACTGCAAAGTTACGAAAAAAATCTGATATAACCAAATTTTTTCGTAACTTTTTAAAAAATAATTATTATTTTTTTAAATCGTTTGAGATTTTATTTCTGCAATTATTGATAGCAACTCATCTTTTGGAAATTCACGAGAGAGCCAAGCAGTTCCATATCTATAACCTCTATCGACTAACATATTTTGGTCTTCAAGAAATTTACAAACTTCTTTATAGTCGTATTTTTCATTTCTTGACTTAATTAACTCACTTTGAGATTTTGTTCCAGCGTTCAAATCGTTAAGATGATATTTGCGCCAGAAATCACACAATTCCTTAACACATTTTGATGTCGTTGTGAATGAGTCATAAATTTGACCCCACGAAATTGGCTTATTGAATTTTTTACCACCATACATTTCGCCCATTAAAGAAAGCGTTTCTCGGTTTTCTACTTGATATAAAGTATCCCAATCAATCGTGTCAGTTGCGTTTCTGATTTCGATTTTAATAACGCACTTTACAGGTTCACCATAATGATCAGCGAAAAAAGTAACACTGTCTTTCATAATAATTTCGTCTCTCATAGTTAATATTTTTTTTTATATTGTTAATACTATCTTTTCTTTGACACTGCAAAGTTACGAAAAAAATCTAATATGACCAATTTTTTTTTATAACTTTTTTAAAAAAATTTCAATTATTTTATTATATGTTGAAAATCAGCGTTTTATAAAATAATAATAATTATTATTTTTTATTCTTAATATAATAAAAACAGGGAATGGAGGAAGAAAATAAAAGAATGAAGCATAATATCCTGATTTGCTGTCAGTTAGATAAAATCGATAGAAAAATAATAATTATTATTTTTATTTTGATAGCAATAATTATATTTTTTCATCATATGGGTTCTTGGTGAATTCGGCTGGTTCGGCAAGCGAATAAAACCACCGATAGCCTTCATCATATTTTAACCTGGCTTTATCAAAAAAGGATCCCTTTTACCAGTAAAAAGGATCCTTCTGCGATCGCTGTCAGATCACTATCGCGCGGGCTGGTTTTTTAAAAGGTACCTTTTTACGGGTTGTCCAGTTTAAAAATTTCTGACAGCATCTCTTCTATTTTTTCGTATTTCTCTTCATCAACATATTTCTCTATCTCTTTCTGAAGAGCATCGTCTAATATTGGAATCGGTAGTTTCTTAATATTACACCCGCGATTCACCTTGTCCCCGAAGAGTAGTTTATTGAGACGATTATAAATTTTAGAATTAAATATTGCCATAATGCATTTAGTGCTTATAGTAATATCCTTCACGATAAAAAAATTCGCAGTACATGTCGTTAGCCTTTTTTTGCTATCGATAGCAAACTCTAAATATCTGGAAACTGTATGATAGATGAGTTTCTCTGGATATCTGAAGTATGAGTCTTTGACAGCAATTGCCAGTTGATCTCTGACATCATTATAGTTAATATATGATTCACCAGTAATTTTATACGGTTCTATATGCTTACCAGTAATCACTGGTTCGGATTTTGCTGTCGGTTCGGATAACAAGAATTTATCGTCGTCGCCTGTAACGAGTCCAGTTACATGTTTGCTCTTCTTGAGAGTTTGGTGGGGAACGGCGTAAATTTTATTAATAAATTCCAGGTCATCCTCATCGATAGGTCGGAACTTTCCATCTAACATATTGATAGTAAAATCATAACTTACTTGTTTGCTATCAAAAAAATAATTATTATTTTCTTGGTTTAAAATTAATGCTACTATATTATATAATGTTCCTGCGATGGTAGCCCCAAAGCTTTTGATTTCAGCCAATTTCTTTTTCTGAAGTATCCAAGAACGCAGGCTCTCGTGTTTCTTTACATTAATGACAGTCTCTGGTAAGATAAAGATGGAAGTTGCTGCCAGATCACTGGCATGCTCAACAAAAAAATCTAAACAGTCAATGCTCTTCACTTCACCAACTTCTGTGAAAATCATATCCGCCCCATATGGAGGATTACATATGATTACATCAAATTTCAGACTCTTGTCATGTGCTTTCAAAAAATCCTGAAAGCACCCGCACTTAATATCTGGCTGTGGCGCGTCGTTTCCAAACTTCAGATAGTAATTGAACTGACAGCACATCACTGCCAGTGGGTCATTATCTAAACCATGAACCTGAAGAGGATTCTTAACTTTACTATTCAGGATGAGATTCCCGCTGCCACACGCTGGATCGAAGATTGAAGTCTCTTCATCGATTTTAAGATCTTTCACTATGCTTTCAATAATCTTTTCTGTAGTATAAAACGAACCTTTCTTGAGCCGCTCATACTTGCTGGACAGATATTGATAGCAATCGCCAATCAAGTCGTGCTCTTCGCGGACAATATCTGGAATCGATATCTTCAGATTGCTTTTGGATTTCTGATGGAAATCTGACAATTGCTTTCCACCAGTAAGTTCTTGACCAATGGCATACAAAATTTGGTGAATTTCATATTCACCCGCTTTCGAAATTCCGAGCATTTCATTTAAAAATTGTTTGGTTGCTTTCCGATGCTTTATATTTTTAATAGGTATATAGTGATACTCTTTGGTTGCTTTTGATTTCTTTTTGAAAGATAATGTCTTGTTTTTCGTCACACATCTTTCGATTTCATCTATCAGTGGTTCACCAAAGAGGTTTTCATTTTCTTTTGATTTCATTTTAAAAATAATTATTATATAAAAAATGATGGAGCAAAATTATATTTCCTCCATCACCACAATTTAAAACAATATTTATAGCAAAAAGATTTTAATAATTACCAGTTTATTGGAAGACTAACTATCGGATGCATATTTCCCATATATGGAATCGAACGAAGAGTATTATATTCTATCCATTCGATAGCTTCTTCTTCTGTCCAGTCGTTTTCTTCCATCGCGGCGGAGATCATCAAATTGTAATCGTAAATCAGCTGACCGCTTTCCGTAATACCTGTGATTGCTTTTACAAAACTGGGGCTTTCAAAAAATACAGTGTCTGTGTGCTCTTGTGCCTCTAAGTATTCACACAATTCTTCTACAGTATTGAATATCGCGTTGTCCATCATTATATTTCATATTTATCTCTATATTAAATATAACAAAAATAATTATTTTTTATCCAACGAAACCACCGATAGATTCTTCCATCATACCCCAAGAGCGGTCTTTCTTTTTCGAGATATTTAACCATTGACCTGGCAATTTTCAAAACTGCTGTCGGACTTCCCGCCACACATCGTCCCAGTAATTTTTTCCGTTTGCTGTCAAAACAATAATAGTCTACATAGTATTTGCCATTTACATGTTTGACTTTAGGATTATAAAAATATTGTAACTTAAACATAATTAATAATTGTTTGTATTTGATCGCATTCACCATCTGATTTCAGATCGCTATCCAACTGCTTTACATTTCATCTGATTGCTTTCCATCTGTGATATAAAACTTCACTGTATAGCAGCGGCGGATTTCATCACATTTCACGATGGGATTGTAATAATATTCTTATGTCAGCATATTTCATTTCATTTTAAAATCTTTTGAAGTATCCAATTCCACTATAAATTTGTTCGCAATCATAACAATTATCCACCACTTCAAGGCTCTGACCTTCTTCGTAATCCAACAGAAATTCATAGAACGGCATGAACTCGCGGCGGGGGCTAGCAGATATTCCATCAAGAACTTCCACTTCAAGAATATATGGTCTCAATACATTTCCTTTAGGACAACCCATGTCTATCAACTTCCTGATAGGTTTCACAATAGTCCTGAAGTTCTGATGACCATTTTTATGGTCATATACTGAACAGGTATAGACAGTTCCATCCAAGTGAAATTCTTCAAATTTCTTTTTGTTCAATTCTGATAGCACACCGATAGCATCTGGTAAATTATCACCAACATATTGTGCGCTGTCCATATCCAATGCCATTTCCGCAAAACTTGAAAAGTGAACTTCTATATTTTCACTATTACCAATCGAATGAACATTACTTACTTCAAAACCATATTTGTTAAACAACTCCACATTAGAAAGTTGTTTGTCATCTTCAGAAATCATATCGTTCATACTAAACTCAAAAAGTCTATTGTCAATGATATAATATGATTCTACTGAATGATGGATTGTTTTTTCTTTTTCTTTACTAAAAATTCCCATATGTTTATTAATTTCTTTTGATTTCAGACAGCAATATATCTATAACTATGTACAGCAGAATAACAATCGCTCCCATCTTCTTCTGTCACTTTTATATCTTCTTGAATATATCCAAGCCCTTTCATTAGATATTTACATCTCAAGTGGTCGCTTTTCCAGTCACCCCATCTGATTTCAATTTCCACTTTATCTTTTGTTTTATATACCGCATCAGTATATAACGAATTGTCTATTAAATGTTTCTCAATTTTTTGAATTTCGCTATCCATATTTAAAAAAATAATTATTTTATTTTTTCACCAGATTCATTACATTTCATCTGATTGCTTTTCGTCCCAATCTTCTACTCTTGTTCGATATAACAAAAAGTCGTCGATTTCATCTGTGAGTTGCTCTCCGCTATGTAAATCTGTATATTTCACCCAAGTGACTCCATTTGAATTCTTTTTGATATCTGTAATGATAGACATATATTCTACCTCCTTCTTCTCGTCAAATGGATCATTTCTTACATTACCATATACAAAAGAAAGTTTAAAAACATCTCCGACCTTTATCGACTTCAGATATTCCTGATATTCTTTATGAATTTTGAAACCGTTTCTAATTTCATATATTACATATATAATGAATATCAATGCACATATGGATATAAATGTTACTTTCATAATATAATTTTTTTTTTTATTGACAGCACTACATTTCATCTGATTGCAGGTTCGCTGTCAGATTGTTTTACATTTCATGGATAGCATTCACCATCTGATTTCAGATCGCTATCCAAATATTTATTGTTATCAGATTTCAGATTTTTTATCTTTTTCTTTCCAATGATTAATAAAAAGTTTAAGCCAAGTTCGACATGGATTGCTGCGAATTTCAGTTTCTAATTTTTCGAAATCATTTTTGATAGCTTTCAATTGACTTCTAAAAGATATATTTTCATCTATCTTATTCTTGTATTTTTCATCAAGTTTAGAATTCTTCTTCGTTAAAGATTCAACCTGCTGACGCAAATTATTGTTTTCAGTTTTCAAATCACCTATCTCCCCGCGATTCATATCAAAATGAACGCTTATTCGATTTAATGTCGCTAATGATTTTATTAACTCTTTTATATTCTCATAAGACTCAATATATATAGAACCCGTAGTGTGATTGTGAAGCAAATATCCTTTTTCATCTATGATGATAGATAATTTACCATCACTGTTTTTACCAATATGATCCGAAATTCTCAATATGAATTTGCTTCTATTAAAATGATAATAATATGAATTACCACATGGTGATTTTTTTACTTCCTCACAATAAGATTGTGCGTATTTGTGTAATTTGTCCATAGTTGTTTTTTTTTTTGATTTTAAAATAAAAATAATTATTATTTTGACAGTAAGATTGCAATTATCATCAAATATTGATTATATTCGCAAGGTGATTGCTATCAGACGAATCCTTTTTTATTCTCAATAACTCTATTATATGCGTGTTTGATGAATGAATCAATACCGTTATCATTACTATAACAATCCACATCATCAAAATGTTGAACGGCATTTGCTACTCCATATTTTTCATGTATATACATATATACAAATTGACCTTTCCTCATACAACTTGGTTTGTTTGCTAATGCAAGTAATATATCCGATTGGAAATCATCAAAACTCATTTTAGGTTTGCTGGCAGATGTGTCTGGTTTATTTTCACACATTGGTTTCTCTTCTTGGAGTTTGTTGTCCAATTTTTCTTCCAGCCATAACGCATAATCTGAATACCAGATTTCAAGTCCAGGTTCATAACCATCGATTAATATTGATAGTCCAACCTCTTCTCCTTCGCTACAAGGGCGCGTCGTCAATTCCCCTAATACTTGAATCTTTATTTTTTCTTTAAGATATTCCTCTAAATACTTCATATTTCTTTTTTATTTGTTGACAGCACATTTCAGATTTGCTGTCAGATTATTTCATTTCTGCTTACATAAATTAGCGACTCTGATACTTCCCATAATATTTTCTTCGTCATATAAATCACCACTGAATACAATCGCATTGGATTCAGGACTTAAAGTATCCATAGCCTTCACGGGATATGTTTCCCCAGCGTAATGATATTTCAATACTACAT
>JAEIGA010002576.1_pt1 | contig 28886 bp, 29 predicted proteins | sample 9270691 | NCBI WGS metagenome assembly JAEIGA01 (sample SAMN17057246, study PRJNA624740) | gut metagenome | biome: biome; isolation source: fecal sample | host: Bos grunniens | place: China: Xizang | collected 2019
TACATACTTTTACCACTAATTCAAGGGTGAGTTCTGAATCTGAGAGCTGGTTCTCGGATGTGTCTTCTGGGAAGGCATCGGATAGATACAAATAACTTTCTGGTGGTATGTTTTCCCTGCCAGTGTAAAAGACTATAAACTCTGGCTTAGCTAGTGGAATCAACTGGTTTGAAAACTTTGTTTTAGAATCTATCCTGTTGCCGTAGATTCGAGTCACGTATTCCAGTAATCGCAACGGCATGTTTGGATTGATGGTGGACTGATGTTCAATCATGAGAATAAATTGGTCGTTTACCATGACGGCAATGTCGTTGTAGTAGTCCATGTACAAAACTTGTTCTAGATTTACCCGTTCTAGTTTGGTGGTTTCCACTTGCAGGTTGGTGCCGTGGAGGGCGTTGTATAAAGATAAAAAATGTTGCTTCCAGTCCCTGTCCTTGGAAAAATAATCTACAAAGAGGGAATCCTTGTGTTTGCGGTTTTCGGTGGTGGTTTGGTTCTCCATGGAATCTCCGTGAAAAAAGTTTTTCATATAAATTATATGCTTGGAGTTGAAAAAAACTGCGTGTTTTGCGGGAGAGAGCTTTATTTTTTTTAAATTTTTCCAAGATGGAGCCTTGTGGTGGAGCTGGAAAACAATTAGCTCCTAGAATCTGTACCAACTACGCAAAATCTGGGGAGCAGGGGAACCCACGAATAGTAGCCAGAGTGGTGGGGAACCCTACGAGAAATAATTAGGGTACGGGGAACACTAAGAAAAGCTCCCTAGGTGACTGGGGCGGTTCTCTGCCTATGCACTTTTGCGGGGCAAAAGTGAGACTCGCTAAAACCGCTCAATATATCGCGGTTTTCCGGCTTGCAGCCGTCGCTCTCTACCTCTTCGCGTCAGCGAAGCGTAAGGCTGGGTAGGGTTCCCGAGATTCCCTAGAAAAATTTGTGTTCCCCACCACACGAGATGCTGCTCCTGTTCCCCTGCTCCCCAGGATGTGGCTCGGGATTCAGTCTCCCGGGATGCTGTTCGAGGACTTACCGTCCTACTTCAATATCCCCCTGCCAGTCCATAATTCCACCAGCTTCTACAAGATTGGTGTACCCCAGATCTAGGAGCTTGTCGGCAGCGTGTTTGCTTCTGCTTCCACTTCGGCAATAGATGTAAATCCTCTGTTTTTTATTTGGTAAAGTGGGAATTTCTTGCTTTCCGATACTTTCATTGGGAATGCAGATGGCTCCGGGAATGTGGCCAGTGGAAAATTCTTCTGGCGTGCGAACATCGAGCAAAATATAATCGGACTCTGATTGGAGACGCTGAGTCAGCTCTTCCATGGAAATTTGAGTGAATTGTCCTTTTGAACAGGAGATAAACAATACTGCACTTGCCAATAAGTATATAATTTTTTTCATTCTTCCTCCGTATGTGTTATAAAAACTATTCCAAGTTCCCGTGCCAATCCATAATCCCGCCGCATTCTACCACATTGGTGTACCCCTGGCTTGCTAAAAAATTGGCGGACATCATGCTACGCATTCCGCTGTGGCAATAGACAAAAATCAGCTGTTCCTTGTTGGGGAGCTGTGATGCAGCCTGGCTTGCAATTGTTTCATTGGGAATGCAAATAGCTCCAGGAATATGTCCTTCATTAAATTCTTCGTGGGTGCGTACATCTAGAAGGATAAAATCCTTTTCTGTTTGGAGCCGTTGAGCCAGCTCCTGCATGGAGCTTTGGGAAAAGCCTTGGTTGTCTTTGCGACCAAACATATTTCCCAGCATCATCATAAAATCTCTATTCATTGTGTGTATCTCCTTTTGTATTCCCTTTCTCGTTGCTGAGGTTTGAAGAAAGGTTTGTAGTGTAGGCGGCAAGAAAGCTCTGATAATCTTCCTGCCGATTCAGATTGAACTGAAAATCCTCTTCCTGACATTCCAAGTAGCTGGTGTTGAGCTGTCGGAAAAAATCCATCAATCGCCTGTTATCCTGCTGGAGCATGGCGGTAGCCGTGTTCAAGGCTGCGGGGCGAAGGATGGCGGAAAAGAGGGGCTCCGTTCTTTCTCCGTGGCGAGGAATTGCAGCCTCTGCCCCCTGGTCAAGCTGTGTAAGAAGCTTTTGAGCTAGCTCCAGGTTGAACAGGGGCATGTCGCAGGCGGTAAAAAAAATCTTATCGTAGCGAGCTGCTTCCATTCCAGCATGAAAACCACCTAAAGGTCCTTTTTCCTTGAAAATGTCGGAAATCTCACGAACCCCTTCTATGGCAAATTTATTCTGCTGGTTGCTGATAATTAACACTTCATCTGCAAATTTGTTACAGGCTTCTACCAAATGATGGATTATTAATCGATTGCCCCAGGGCAAAGTGGTTTTATCTGCACCGAATCGGCTACTTTTTCCTCCTGCAAGGATGATGGCAGTCGTTTTTGTGGTATTCATGAAATTAAATATACAAATTTTGGCTTACTGGGGAAAGTTTTTGTATATTGACAGGTGCATAAACTGATGGTACCTTGGATGTAAGATTTCCGTGCTGTTAGTTTCTAAAGCCTTTGGCCATGGACTACAGCCTGACCGAAAGGGTCACGGGGTTGTGCTGGAAACGGCACCGCCTTCCACTGTGAGAAGGAAACGTTAATGACTCGTCTTATCTACCCAATCGAGGGCTTAGGGGCTTGTTTTGCGTTTTTCCCGCAGGACAAGCTTTGTTTCATGGAGCATCTTGTTTGGGTATGACAAAAAAACACCTTTCCTACACTACTATTATCCTCCTTTTAGTGGCAGTGCTTATTGCCTGCATTTTGATTTCTGTATCACTGGGACGGTATCCCATTAGCATCAAGGAATTGTTTGGCATACTCATCTCCAAGGTTGTAGACATAGAACCATTCTGGAAGCCAGTGCAAGAATCCTTACTGTTACAGCATCGTTTGCCTCGAATTGTGCTGGCCTGCTTGGTGGGCTGTAGTCTCACTGCTGCTGGGGCTGCCTATCAAGGGGTGTTTCACAATCCCATGGCCGCTCCTGATATTTTGGGGGCTTCTTCTGGGGCTGCCTTTGGAGCAGCTTTAGCCATTTTGCTGAATCTTAGTAAAACCATGATTGTGGTGAGTGCCTTTGGATGGAGCATTTTGTCTGTGGTGGTGGTGATGTATGTTGGCTCACGAGCTAGAGGAAAACGCTTTTTGGGATTGATTTTGGCGGGAATCATGATGGGTTCTCTGGCTTCTTCTGGCACTTCCTTTATAAAGATGGTGGCAGATCCCGATGACCAGCTTCCTGCCATTACCTATTGGCTTATGGGAAGCTTGAACGGCTCCACTCCAAAGGATGTGTTCTTTGTTCTGATTCCCATGATGGCGGGACTGGTGCCCTTGTTTTTGCTGCGGTGGCGGATAAATCTTTTGACTTTGGGGGAGGAGGAAGCTCGAACCATGGGGATAAACGTGCAGCAACTTCGTTCTTGGGTGATTATTTGTGCTACGCTGATTACTGCTGCCAGCGTTTCTGTTAGTGGTGTTATCGGTTGGGTGGGCTTGGTGATTCCTCATATAACCCGCCGTTTGGTGGGCAACAATTATCGCTACCTGTTGCCTGCCTCCATGCTGTTGGGAAGTAGCTTTTTGCTGGTGGTGGATTCTGTTTCTCGCAATCTTTTGGCCACAGAAATTCCCATCGGTATTCTCACCTCATTTATTGGAATACCCTTCTTTTTCTATTTGATTGTAGGAGAGGGGGAACGCCATTGATTCAGGTTGAAAAACTTTGTTTTTCCTACGGAAACCATGATGTTTTGCGAAATGTAAGTTTTTCCACTCAGAGGGGAGATTTCCTGTCTATTTTGGGACCTAACGGTGTGGGAAAAAGTACTCTGTTCCGTTGCATTTTAGGCTTGCTTAAACCGAACTCTGGTTCAATTCTTTTGGACGGAAAGTCTATTTGTCACTATTCTTCAGTTCAGTTGGCTCGTCACATTGCCTATATTCCTCAGTCTCATAATCCCGTGTTCAATTTTAGCGTGCAGGACATGGTGCTTATGGGAACTACTGCCCAAATGGGACAGTTTTCTCTGCCAGAAAAGGAGCAGCAAGAACAGGTTGATTTTGCTCTGGAACGGTTGGGAATTGCCCATTTGCGGGACAGAGGCTATGGCTCCATTAGCGGTGGTGAGCGTCAGCTCGTTTTGATTGCTCGTGGTATTGCCCAGAAGGCAAAGATTCTGGTGCTGGACGAGCCCTGTGCCAATCTGGACTTTGGAAATCGCATTCGTGTAATGGAAACTCTGCAGAACCTGGTGCAGGATGGATTCTGTGTGGTGCAGTCTACCCATGACCCAGACCAAGCGTATTTGTATTCAACCCGTATTCTTGCTTTGCAGGGAGGACAGGTGCTGGCTTGTGGTGAGCCAGAGGAAGTGTACACTTCTCAGCTTATTTCCTCCTTGTATGGTGTGACTGTGGAGGTGTGCCCTGTGCATGGAGTGCGGGTTGCAGTTCCTGTGGGAGCTAGAATAAAAGGAGAAGATGATGAAAGGCCGTAAGCTGCTGCTGTGTTTTGTTTGTGTGATTTTAGCTGGCTCTCTGCTTTCTTGTACAAAAAAGAGTTCTGCAAAAGAAGCTATTACGTCAGTGGAAACTCGCATCTATGAGGATGATGTTGGCCGTCAGGTGGAACTACCAAAAAAAATTACCAGAATCATTCCTGCGGGGCCACTGGCTCAAATCATTTTGTATTCCATTGATCCAGACATGTTTACAGGCCTTACAAACAAATGGAGTGATAGTGCCCAGGAGTTTATTCCACAAAAATACCGAGACTTGCCCTATTTTGGTCAGCTTTACGGGGGCGTTTCCTTAAATGTGGAAGAATTGGCCTTTTCTGAGCCCGATTGTATTATTGACATTGGAGAAATCAAGAAAACCACCCTAGAAGACTTGGACACATTGCAAAAACAAACAGGAATTCCTTCAGTCTACGTTGTAACGTCCCTGCAGGACATGGGAAAAACCTATCGTGTGCTAGGGGAATTACTCGGCAAGCAGGAACGATGTGAAGAATTGGCTCAGTTCTGTGAAACAACTTATCAGCGTACGATGGAAATTATGGAAAAGGTGGGAGACCAGAAGGTTCGCAGTCTGTTTGTGGTAGGTGAACAGGGGCTGAAGGTGCTGGCAAAAAATTCTTACCACGCAGAATTGATTGATATGTTGACGGATAATGTGGCCGTAGTGGACAATCCTCTGTCTAAGGGACTGGGAAACGAGGTGACAATGGAGCAAATTGCACTGTGGAATCCAGACTTTGTGATTTTTGATGCAGGAAGTATTTATCATGATGTTGCAAAAATGGCTTCTTGGAATGAAATTGCGGGCATTGTAGCTGGATGCTACGTGGAGGTTCCCAGTGCTCCCCACAACTGGATGGGAATGCCACCTTCGGTTCAGCGTTTTTTAGGAATGATTTGGCTTACTGCAGTCTTGTACCCAGACTATTGTGACTACGATGTTCAAGAAGAAATTTGCAAGTACTACAAGCTCTTTTACGGTTGTGAGCTGACAGAAAGCCAGTATGCCAGCCTTACGGAATTCGCCTTTTGTCAGTAGGCTTGTGAGGTGCCGCTATGTATGCAGTGATTGTAGGTGAGCCTGGAGTGGGAAAAAGTAGCCTTGTTCAGCGGGTGGTGCAGGAGCTATCACTGCCAGTGTGGGGACTTGTTACTCGTAAAGGTGATACACTGGAGGAAAAAACTGGTGGTTTTCCTGTGTATTTGCAGCACCTCAGTGGTTATGGCCAAGAAGGTGAGCGGCACCTCGTGGCCTATTGTAATAGAAAGCAGTTGGAGGTGCGGAAAGAAGCCTTTGATGACTTTGCTCCACTGCTTTCCCAACCTGTTCCTGCTGGGCATCTTGTGTTGTTGGATGAGCTCGGTGTTTTGGAGCGGGTCTCAGAAAACTTTTGTGCCGCTGTCTTGGAGCTTTTGAATCGGAATCAGGTAGGAATTATTGCCCTAAAGCACAAGGATGCTGTTTTTTTGAACCAAGTGCGGGGCCACCAGCATTGTCAGTGTTTTTGTCTTTCTCAGGAAAACCGAGAGGAACTGTTTTTACAGGTACTAGATTTTATGCAGAAAGAATTAAATGGAAAACTAGCCGAAAGAATCAGCCTGTTCTAGAGTACCAACCACAGGGTGTAGAAGAGCCCCAGCAATCCGTTTAGGGCCGCGATATTTTTCATGGCTTTGGGGCGGCAGGGTGGATTTAAGTCGAATTTCAGCTGCTTGATTAAAGCCGTACCACAGAGGATTGCCAAAAAAATGCAACACAGAAGAAGGGGCCATGTCCAAGAATCCTGTACAGGAAAACGGAAGGCAGCATAACCACCCAAAAGAAAAAGCCACGTTAAAAGCAACACTCGATACAATTTTCTAGCACTGGTTCTTCCCAGCAGAATGGGCAGGGTGGAGCGTTGTACCCGCAAATCTTTTTCGATGTCGCAGGTGTTGTTGGTCATCATCATGAGGCTAATGCCCAAAGTAATAGGCAGGCTGTCTAGCACTACGGGAAGATAGAATTTCCCCGTAAGGGCGGTAACACAGGCTAGTGGAATAAAGGTTCCCATGGTAACTCCAGAAGCCACCTCTCCAAAGGGAATGCTGGAAATTGGTGTTGTTCCGGCAGAATAAGCTAGCAAAACAACGCCACCAAGGAGTCCAATGCCCAAAACTAAAAATCCACCTTCCATAATGGGATAGATAGAAAGTGCCAATGCGGCCACCATGGTTCCAATGCCCAAAAACAGAGCCTGCTGGGGAGGAATCTTGTTGTAGACTAAAACAGCATCATCAGGTTCCACAAAATCCTCGGTGGAATCTGTTCCCCGCAACAAGTCAAAATAATCGTTAAAGATGTTGGCCGCACTTTGCATCAATATGCTGATGAGAATGAGCGAAATCCACAGCCACCAGTTTAAGGTGTGGGTTTGACGAAAAACAATGGCACCAGAAAAAAGCACTGGTATAACAGAAGCTGGCCAGGTGTGAGGGGCTGACATTTGAATTGAGAGCTTAAAGTTGAGTCGCTGATGCACGTTGGTCATTCCTTCTATTCTGCTATTGTGAAGTGAATTATAATTCGTCATTTTGTGGCGATTTCTTTATCTGGCTTACCCCGATGGTACAGGCAATGAGTACTGCTGCCACCAGCTTAAAAGTGTAGGCGGGCAAAAAGCTATAGCGAACTACAACTGCCAAAAGGAGCTGATATAAAATGGCTCCTGCCACAATGCTGGCCAGCCTCCAACCAAGGCGACTAGTAGGAAAGATTGCTTCTCCCAAAATCACTCCTGCCAGCCCCACCAACAGGGAACCAGAGCCTGTGTTTATGTCGGTGTAACCTTGATACTGGCTTGCAAGGCTTCCTGCCAGGGCAATGGTACCGTTGGCCAGCATGAGGGCCACGGTTTTTGCCTGTGCCACATTGATTCCTTGGGCTTGGGCCATCTTTGGATTATTGCCAGCGGCTCGGATTTCCAGGCCCTTTTCTGTGTGTAAAAACAGGGTGAAACATAAAAATACCAGGAGGCACAATAAGATTGGCCACAAAAATTGACTTTCCTTTTTTGAAAGAAAGGGAAGAATGTTGAATAAGTTTTTTGTCCGTAGCAAGGAAAGATTGGGAGCTCCCCTCTGAATTGCTAGATTAGCGGTGTATAAGCCAGACATGGTAAGAAAACCTGCAAGAATGGGAGCCACTCGTAGCTTAATTTGCAGAAAGGCCGTTACCAAGCCAGCTCCACAGCCAGCCACAAAGGACAGAGGTAGGGCTAAAACAGGTGCATTTGCCAGAATGAGTCTTGCACTGGTGGCTCCACCAAGGGTAAAAGCTCCATCTGCAGTCAAATCTGGAATTCGTAAAATCCGAAAGGTGAGATATACTCCTACAGAAACAATTCCATAAAAACACCCCTGTTGAAAAGCTCCTGCAAAAAGACTCATGAACTACTACCTTGCTCCAGTAGATGAATCTACCAGTTGAATGGGGGTGTCAGTCTGGGACGGAATTGTAACAGTGAGGGCCTGTGCCGTTTCTTCATTGACGGTGTACAAAAAGTTATCCACAACTTTTGCAGGGATTTGTTCAATGGGAGTTCCTTCAAAAAACTGGTGAGCAAGGGCTGCTGTTTGTCGGCCAGTTTCCCATTCACTGACGCTTACACTAGCCAAGGCTCCAGAAGCCACCATGGAAGGAGCACTTCCGTATACAGGCTTTCCCTGTTGCAGGGCAATATCTACCACTTGGCTCATGGCACTGAGAATGGTGGAGTCAATGGGAACGTAAATTGCATCTGCCACTGTTGCCAAGGTACGAGTTGCAGATTGCACTTCTGAGGAATTGGTAACGATGGATTCTGCCACCACAAATCCTGCTGAACCAAGGTATTGCTTTGCTCTTTTAACGGTGATTACGGAATTGGGAAGGCTTGGATCATAGAGAATGCCTACAGAACGGATGTGGGGAGTCAACTCCTTTGCCAGTAGAAATAATTCTTCCATGGGAACTACATTGCAGGTTCCTGTGGCGTTTTTGTCGGGAGTTTGGAGAGATGCCATAATTCCTGCTTCCACAGGATCTGTTACGGAGATGAAGATAATGGGAATGCCGAGTTCCTTGCTGACTGCCGCCTGAGTTACAGAGGTTACCAGTGGCACCAATAAGTCTACCTTCTGGTTTTCCAAGGAGTTAAGGATGTGGTGCAGGGTAAAAATACTGCCTCCTGCATCATACTGAAGGTATTCCACCTTGTTGCTGTCATATCCCAGCTCCTGCATTCCTGCAATAAAGCCTTCCTGCATATGGGTAAAAGAGGGATTTTGACTCAGTTGAACCAAGGCGATTTTCAGTTTTTTTTGTGGTGCTATGGTAACAGGTGGAATTTCAGATTTTTTTTCGCAACCTAAGGTCACCAACACCATAAGGAGGGCCATCACAAATACAAGTTTTGTAGTTAAAGTATGTTTCATACAGCTTCCTCCAGAGGCTCTTTTTTTCGTGGCCGCACAAAGCGAGACAAGATAATGCTTATTTCAAATAAAACCAGCAGGGGCAAGGCCAGCAACACTTGGGAAATAACATCTGGGGGCGTTAAAATTGCGGCCACCACGAAGACTCCCAGAATAATGAATTTTCGAGCCTTGCTTAAAATGTTTGCATTTACTAGGCCAATGCGAGTCAGCACAATCACTAGAATTGGGGTCTCGAACATGACTCCAAAGGGTAGGAGAAAGGAAAACAAGAAGGAAACATATCGTTCCAAGGACACCATAGGGGTGGCGATATTTTCTCCAGAAACAATAAAAAAGTTTATGGCCAGCCGAAACACCATAAAATAGGCAAACACCACGCCTGCTATGAAAAGGAGCAGGGCAAAAAGTGTCATAAAGCCAAAGACAAAACGTTCATTTTTGTACAGGGCTGGCCGGATAAAAAGCCAAATGGCCACAAATACCACAGGACTTGCTAAAACGGCCCCTGCAATAAAGGATAATTTCATCTGGGAGGTAAATGCTTCAGAAACATCGATGTAAATAATGTCGATATTCATGTCTACAATGGGCTGTGAAATCCACTGGACAAGTTCTTTTGAGTAGAGGGTGAAAATCACAAGGAAGCAGGCAAGTATCACTCCCAGAGAAAAAAACAGCAGTCGCCGTAAATCCTTTAGGTGGTCTAGGAGAGGTTTTGCCTCAAGCTCGTAGGGTTCCTTGTCTTTTGATTTTTTTTCCTTGGGAACTCCGCCTTTTTTCACTCGGAGCTACCGTTTGATTCTTTTGTTTCAGTCTTTTCTTCTTTTGAGCCATCTTTCATTTCTTGGCGGAATTCCTTGATTCCCTTTCCCAAGGACTTGCCCAATCCCGCAAGTCGGGAGCCACCAAACAGCAGGATGGCCAGTGCCAAGATAAGAAGCAATTCAGTTGTTCCAATTCTCATATATTACCTCTTTGCAATGAGTGTATATCTTTTTTGATGGCATTCAACTCGGATGTAACATCAGCTAAGGGATCTAGGGAGGCCAATTCTTGTTTGACGATGGAAACAGGATTCATTTCCTGAATGGTTGATTTTGTCTCTGCAATTCCTTGGGCCACTTCTTTGATGTAGGATTCTTCGTCCTTTAAGTCCACAGAATTTTTCACATCGTTCATGAATTTTCGTAATTCTCGTACACCTTTTGCCAAAGTTCGACCAACCTTGGGTAAATCCTTGGGGCCAACCACAAGAAAGGCAATCAGCAGTATAAGAACAAGTTCTCCAAATCCAATGTTAAACATGACGAGATGATTTTCCCCAAAAAAAGACTGTACTGGAGTATACCATAAAGAAAGGATAAACTCCAGCACGCAATCTAGTTACATTCGTACAATGGTTCCTAGGAATAAGGTACGTCCAATAAATTCTGCTGCAACCAACAAGATGATGGTTATTAAGCGGTAATTAAAGGGGCAGTTTGACTTTCCCTTGTACCTAATGGCTGCCACAATGGAAATGAGACATGCGAGACACAGGAGAACTAATCGCATCCAGAACAAGGGACTGGTGAGCAAAAGGTGAGCACTTCCAGCACCAGCAGCAACGCTTGATGCGAGGGTTGACGTATGCACCAAGGTTGTGGTGATGGCTACCAAAGTAAAGGTGGCTAATAGGCGAGATGCTGTTGGTACCAGCTCTGATGCATTGGTAAGGTATACTCCCAAGGGAATACCAATCATGATAGCGGTAAGAGCAAAGGAAAGGGGGGTATTTACACTATTCCAAGCAACGATGGAGGGTACAGTGTAAATCATGCTGGTTACAAATACAGCACAAACTCCAAAAATACAGGCCAGGATTCCCAGTGGTTTCAGTAGGCCTTCCTTATTCAGCTTGCTGCATACTAAATACAGGAATGTGAATCCCAAAAAGCCACCGTAAAAGAGGACTTCCCGTGAAAGCCAAGAACGTCCCAGATTAAAGAAGGCGTTCATAGCCAAAAGGGGATGACCCAAGTGCATGATCATGGTTCCGATTCCCAAAACACCGATGATAAAGGCTATCAGAGCTGACTTAAATGCAACTTGTCCGTCAACCTTCTTAAAAAGGTGGGCCACCACAAAGGTTGTGATAAATGTACCGATAGAAACTTGGGAAAGCACTGTTCCCAAAATCAAACTTAAATCACCCATGGGTTACCTCCTTACCTGCTTTACCGATTGTGGCATTTTCATTCTCAGGTTGGCATTTGTAATGCTTGAAACTGGGAATCCATCCACATCTTTTACCAAGATTGTCTCATCCAAGGTGTCCATATCTACTATTTTCAAGGCTTCCATGGGACAGCAGGCTACGCAAATGGGCTGTTCACCCTGGTCAAGCCGTTCTCGACACATGTCGCACTTGTCCATCTTTTTGGTAACAGTATTGAAGGTAGGTGCTTCGTAGGGGCAGGCCCACAGACACATCTTACAACCAATACAAACCTTTCTGTTGTGCAATACAATTCCATCTTCCCGCTTGCTGTAGGCACTGGTGGGACAAGCCTTCATACAAGAAGGGTCTTCGCAGTGCTGGCAAGAGGTGGACAAATATGCCCGAATAGGACTACCCACCAGATTGTCATCCAAGTCTCGTACTTTGCGACGTCTCATGTCTGGTTCAAGTCCGTGATATGATTTACAAGCTATGACGCAGGCATTGCATCCTACGCAGCGTTCCATATTTGAAACAAAGCCAAGTCGCTTACTCATTCTCAATCCTCCTAACGTTGACTAAAACAAATCCATTCATTGCAATGCCTTATGTTTTTTCCACACTGACAAAGGTATCGTGGAAAGAAACACCGGGCTGTCCTGTGGCGTAAGCTCCCATGTCGGCAGGAATTGCCTTGACAATGTAGTTTACGTTGAAAGGATTGTCCTTGTACCAAGCTTCGTAGATAACAACCTCATTCTTGGGAACATTTGCAGTAATCTTTGCCTTCAGTATCAGCTGACCGATGGAGCTAGATACTTTTACTGCATCTCCATGCTTAATGCCTTTTTCTGCTGCCAAAACAGGGTTGATTTCCACAAAGGGTTCGTTGTGAATATTTGCCATCCAGTCCAAGTTCTGGAACTGAGAGTGGAGTCCATACTTCCAGTGGGGAGTAATGGCTCTGATATTGAATACAGGATCGTTGTTTTGCAGTGCTTCTCGGTATACGGGTAAGAGGTGGTTACCTGTGGAGGCTGCTTTCTGGGAGTAGAACTCGTACTTGCCAGAGGGGGTGCGGAACTTGCCGTCTGCCCAAGCTGCATCGTAGCCCTTTACCTTTACGGTTCCCTTCTGGAAAATTTCCTTCCAGTCGGAGAAGCCAAATTTCTGCTTGAAGGCGTCGGACATTTCCCGTGCACACCATTCTTCCATGGTCCTGTCGGTAATGAAGGTACAAGAACCAGGCTGAATGGAATTCATCTTCTTGGCCAAGCCCATGGCGATTTCCACGTCACACTTTGACTCGTACATCTGCTCAATGGCGGGCTCGTTTCCGTTCATCCAGTAGTGCCAGTAGCTAGCATGGAGTCCCCAGGTTTCAAAGATGGTACAGACGGGCAATACGATGTCGGACATTTCCACAGACTTGTTGAAAAACTGGTCAACTGTCACAACTAAATCTACGGACTTAAATGCCTTTTCTACCAAGCCAGCTTCGGGATCCTGGCTCATGGGATTACGGCAGGCTACCCACAACAATTTTACTGGAGGATTCTTCAGGTTGTTGTTGATGTTCAGTAGTTCTGCGGCAAAGTTGTTGATGTTGATATAGCGGTCAGAAGCTACATTGTCGGTGTTGGCAGGAGAATCCACCATGGCGGCATAGTTGAATCCCCAGCTATCCAGCTGAGCATAGTTTGCACCGGCTCCCAGCTTTCCGACGTTTCCGCACAGGGCAGCCAAGGCATCAATGGCACGAACGTTGGCTCCACCGTTGGCGTGGCGTTGCATTCCGTATCCAATCCAGATGGCAGCAGGCTGAGTGGTGGCATATTCATAAGCTAGGCGTTCAATAACCTTTGCGGGAACACCAGTTTTTTCTGCGGCCCATTCTACGGTGATGTTCTTATTAACGTAATCGATGAATTCTTTGTAGCCGATGGAGTTGGCTGCCATCCAAGCATCATCTTGCAGGTTGTTGTCTAGGATGTAGCGACACATACCAAGAGCCAAGGCCCCGTCGGTACTTGTTTTGATTTCGATAAATTCATCTGCCTTGGAGGCGGAAGCTGTCATTACAGGGTCAATGAAGATAACCTTACAGCCGTTTTCCTTTGCTTTCTGAATGATGTGCATGGAGTGAACGGAACACCAGGCTGGGTTTGCTCCCCAAACAATAATCATCTTGGACAGGGCAAAGCTTTCTGGGTCGGAGTTAAGGATGGTTCCCATGTCAAAGGTTTGGCTGTCGATACCAGCAGGCCAACAGGGTGTTCCTTGAATGCGAGTGGTATGACCAAAGCTAGACATCATTCCTTCAATGCCGTAGGTCAAGACATTAAAGTTACCGCTGTACTTGTTGAGACAAACACCCAAGGTGTTGCCGTATTCGTTGCGGATTTCGATGATTTTTTTAGCAATGATGTCAAAAGCTTCATCCCAGCTGATTTGTTCCCATTTGCCGCTTCCTTTGGCAGTTTGCTTCATGGGGTATTTTACTCGGTCAGGAGAGTAGACTCGGCGGGGATAGGTGTATCCTTTTACACAAAGGCGACCGTTGGTATAGGTGTTTTCAGGGTTTCCAGTTACAAACTTGATAACGCCATCTTCCACAGTGGTGATGATAGAGCAGGTGTCATAGCAGTTGCGGGGGCAACAGTTGTAGGTTTTCTTGACATTCTTGGTACCAGTGTCGGTATTTGTTGTAGCAAAGGAAGATGCTGTTACTCCTCCCAATCCTGCCAAAACACCTGTGGCTGCGGCACCCTTTAGAAATGTTCTTCTCGTAATTTCAGCGTGCATTATTAGCAATCCTCCTAGACGTGATTAATCATTGTGTTGAAGTATTCCATAATTCCTTCCAGAATACGGGCCATGGACAAGCAAATTGGATGCTGGGTATTGTTCCTGATGGCTTCCACGTGGGGCTTGTACCATACCAACAAGTGCTCCTTCATGAACTGGGGAATCAGATTGTGATGTGCTTCTGATTCGCTACTGAGCAAGAACAACAGAAATTCCAGTTCAAAGCCCATAAAGTCATCTGGTTCTACATTTTTCTTGGCAACTTCCAGACCGGCTTCACGGTATTTTGCACGGACACGCATGGTTTCTGTTTGCATTAAAGTGCGCTCTGGATTCAGATAACAGGATTCGTAGGGAGGAGCTTTTAGGATGTCGGGGCCAATGAACAAGTTGTTGAAATCATATTTCATTTCTTGGCGTTGGAACTCTTCCGTTGCAGCTAAAACTTCCAAAGCTTCTGCCATGGCAGTCATGGTTGCAGTAGGTTCGGCTTGTAATGCCTGAATGATTTCTTCCCAAGTAGCTGAATCTAAAGTACATAAATGGCCCTGATAATATTTTTGCAGGAGCAAAATCCAAGGTGTCATCTCTTGTTGAATCTGCTGAATGGAATTTTTCATGGAATGGATCCTATACCGACCTAGATACCTGACTGCAGAACTCTGTCTGCATCTGAGCCCTGAGTAAGGATTTCCTCCATCTGGGCTCCGTACCGTTGGGCTTCTTCTGGTGTCTGATGATAGTTTGCTTCCAGAGTAGGATTTACTACACCAGTGTAACTTTCTACAGCACCAACCTGAGTTGTGACAGTGGCTTCGGTAGCCTTCTTTGCTGCTTGTACACCCTTTTCACTGGCAGTACAGGAAGCCAGCATGATGATGCAGAGAGCTGCAAAGAGAAACACCATCACGGAAAGTTTTTTCCCATGTCTGTTCATCTTCAAACTCCTTTGTGTAAAAATTTATCTTTTAATGGTATGGCTAAAAATGGCCAATGTCAATTATTTAATAATTTATTAACGATAATTTAATATCGATAGTTAGCGAACGGTAACTATTATACATTACCTTCCCGTTGCTTAATGGAACATTCGATGCATAGCTCAAGCTCGCCGTAAGCAGGATTGGAGCATTGGCTACATACTCTGGCCTTTGTTTTGGTGACCAGGGGTCGGTGAGCTGGTTCTAGGGCTACTCTGCCAAATTCTGTGATGCATTGCCAAGGACAGGCAACGGCACAAATACCACAGCCCTGGCATTTCCAGCTAAAGTGAGTGAGGTAAAATTGCTTGTCTTCTCCTAACACAATACGGAGGGCCTTGTTGGGACAAAGTTTTTCGCAAATGCCACAGGCCTTGCAATCCTCTTGGATAAGGGGAGTGATCCAGTGGGCGGTGTGATTCCTGGGATTTTGGGAGGCCAGACGATGGAGCAATATCTTTCTCCACAAGTTTTTATCGGGAGAAGAACGCAATTGTTCTGGTAAAAGATTTAAGACAGAACGGCCACCTTGACGGAAGAGACTGGAAAAGGCTTCTCGGCGGCTTTGGAGTTGGGGCTTTTTGTTTTCGCTGAAAATGGTTTTGTAGGCTTCTTCTCCCAGAAAAGATTTTAGTTGGGAAAGGCTTCGTTCAAAGAGGAGCATCTGGGATTTGTGAGGGCAGGAATCACAGGTTCCTGGCAAAAAGGAAATGAGATTGTTGCTTACCACAAGACAGGCCAGCACCTCCCAGGGATAGGCTGCAAGACAGGAAAGCTTGCAGTCAGCTTCTTTTTCGTTGTGATGGCAACTCAGCACAATGGTTTGGTTGGTGTTTTCCACCAAGGTCATGAGCTTTTGGGTAAGGCTTGGAGAATTGGTAAAAACCGGGGCTGGACAATGAGCCACACAAATGCCACAGTCGTCGCAGTGGGTAAAGTCGGGATTTGTTATCTTGTCCAGAGCAGAAACGTGGCAGGCAGCTTTACACAGACCGCACTGTTTTTTTTGCTGGATTTCGTTGATGCAACAGGTGGAATCTACTGTGGGGTGGGCATCTTCCACCAGCTGCTTTGTGAGGCGACCTACAATGCCCTTTGCAATCATGGCGCTAGTTGTTCAAAGAAATAAGTTGCAGGCCACTCATTTTTTCCTTGGCGGCCACCAATTTTCCCAACTCCTGGGGAGGAATCGTTTGGGCATCGTTTCCCAAGGCAGAAGCTAATGCGTAGAAACCTGCCACAGGAGTTACTGCTGGGGGAAGTTCTTTCTCTGAGCCAGCAACTGTAAGGGGCACGCCACATTTTGTGGGAACTCCTTGGGAAGCGGTGACTTGGCGCAAGAGCTGGCCCTTGTTGTCTGCATGGAGATTTCCTTTTTCATCATGAGAGAGGAAGGCCACCAAGGAAGCAACTTCTGGTCGCTGGGGATTGTGGGCCAAAATTACGGTGTCGCAATGAATGGCCATGGCATTTCCTTCCTGAAAGCCGTTGATGCCCCGAATGGCTCCATCAAATGTCATGAGAATGCCCTGGGCAACTCCCTCGGTAACAAAGGTAAGTTCAGGATGGGTGGCGATGATGTGGCTGGGGATGGGCTGACCGTTGGCAAGTATCAGCACAGACTGGCAACCATATTCTAGAGCACTGGTGGCAGTTTCTAGAGCTTGTTGATTCATGCCGATGATGGCAATTTGTGTGTGGTATTCTTTTTTTTGAGAAGCTGGAGTTTCCACTGTAACGGCCTTGTTTTGTGCTGCATCAGACTGAAGCCTTGCTTGATTTGTTTTGGAGGAACAAGCGGAAATCAGTAGGGTGAGCATGAGCACAAAAACTAAAAAGCAATTTCGTTTCATGGTAAACTCCTTTAAGCTAAAGTACCTTTCTCAATAGTATATCACGAGATAGGTTTATAGTAAAATTCCTTTTCATCTTGAACAGGAATTAGTTCGTTCGGCCTATGAAAACATCCTGAACATGGAGGCTTTCATTTAGCAGGACAAAATCAGCACGGTGGCCTACTTGGATTAAACCGCGGTCCGTGAGGCCTAAAACACGGGCGGGGTTGGTGCTGGCAATGCGGAAAAAGCTAGCCACATCAATGAGGCCTGCTTCCACCAGCTGGCGGCCAGTGTCATGAGTCAGCATGGCAGAACCAATGAGAATATTGCCTTCCTTGTAGCGGCTTACCTTGCCGTCGCAAATAACCTGCCGTCCCAAATACACTGATTCTCCGGGGCCCATGCCTGCCGCCGCCATTGCATCTGAAATCAAGCACAATCGTTGTGTTCCCAAGCTGTGAATCAAAAACTCCATAGTCTGCTGGTTCACGTGAACGGTGTCTGCAATGAGCTCGTAGGTGGCGTCGTGATACTGCTTTAAGAAGGGTACAATGGCAAGTCCGGGGCGACGGTGGTCAATTCCGTTCATGGCGTTGAAAATGTGGGTCAGGTGCACTCCCTTGTTGGCAGGAAGCATGTCGGCATAGGAGGCTGAATGTCCCCAGGCAACCTTGGAGCCTGCTTCTGCGGCCATTTTCCAAGCTACATCTGCTCCTTCAAGCTCTGGAGCCACTGTCATGGTGCCTAGCAAGGTTCGATTTGTTTCAGGATGGCGGAAGGACAAAAGCTGTTCCATGTATTCTGCAGTGAAATCCCGTAGGCTTTCTGCAGGAAGGCCACCCTTCTTTTCTAAGGCAATGAAAGGCCCCTCGTTGTAAATGGAGCAAACGTGGTAGGCAGCTAGAGGACTTGCTTCTAAGGCTGCTTGTGCCTTTGCCATGATTTCCACACTGGGAAAAACTGCTGGCTGAAAGCTGGTGATTCCCCGCTGAGCCAAGAAATTTGCCATGGTTTCCAAGGCGGATTGCAGGTCTTCCTGGCCAGTGTCTGTGCCACCACAGCCGTGAATATGCATATCGATAAGTCCGGGGCCAAGATAGGCTCCTTGGGCATCGATAATTTCTAGGCCACGTTTTTGTGCCTGAGCCTGTGCTTCTGCGGAATCTTGGTAAATTCCTTGAATCTTACCCTGGCTTACAATAAGTCCTGCTGTATGGAGGATTTCATCTGAATGTGCTGAAGCATTACTTGTGGGTGAGTCTGTTTGGTTAAGAACAATTTCTGCATTAATAATTGCATAGTCTGTTTTGTAGTGTGTCATAAAAGTAGTATACAACATTGAAAGCCTTGGGGGAAGGGAAATACTTTTTGAGGGATGATTCCTAGAAAATAATTCTGAGACAGTAGTTCTCATTGACAAAGAGAGATTTGAAAGATATAGTTTTTTTTACCTATTAGTTTAGTAGGAAATGTTTTGGCGGCTGTGGAGATAGGTTCTTCAGCTGGCTCAATTTTTTATGGAGGATACAATGTCTAACTACAAGTTTGAAACCTTGCAACTTCACGTGGGACAGGAGCAGCCTGACCCAGCTACCGATGCTCGTGCGGTGCCAATTTATGCCACCACATCTTATGTGTTTCGAGATTGCGCTCATGCTGCAGCCCGATTTAACCTTACTGACCCAGGTAATATTTACAGCCGCCTCACTAATTCAACCCAGGCTGTTTTTGAACAGCGAATTGCCGCCTTGGAAGGTGGTGTTGCAGCTTTAGCCCTGTCTTCTGGATCTGCTGCCATTACCTATGTGATTCAGGCTCTGGCTCAAAATGGCGGCCACATTGTATCTCAAAAATCTATTTACGGTGGCACCTACAATCTTTTGTCTAATACCTTGAAGAATTTTGGCATTACCACCAGCTTTGTAGATATTCACAATCTTGCGGAGGTAGAAGCTGCTATTCAGGAAAATACTCGTGGTTTGTATATCGAAACCTTGGGCAACCCCAACAGCGACATTCCCGATGTAGATGCCTTGGCTGCTTTGGCTCACAAGCATGGTATCCCTCTTGTGGTGGACAATACCTTTGGAACTCCCTTCCTGTTCCGTCCTATTGAACATGGTGCTGACATTGTGGTGCATTCTGCCACAAAGTTTATCGGTGGTCATGGAACAACCTTAGGTGGAATTGTGGTGGATTCCGGAAAATTTGATTGGGCTGCTTCTGGAAAGTATCCTGCCATTGCTCAGCCAAATCCTAGCTACCATGGTGTGTCCTTTACCCAGGCTGCGGGGCCAGCTGCCTTTGTAACCTATATCCGTGCCATCTTGCTTCGTGACATGGGAGCCTGTATTTCTCCCTTTGCAGCCTTCCTCTTGTTGCAGGGTGTGGAAACCCTCTCTCTGCGAATGGAACGCCATGCAGAAAATACTGCTCAGGTTCTCAAATTCCTTTCTCGCCATCCCTTGGTAGAAAAGGTGAACCACCCTGCCTTAGCTGACCATCCCAACAATGACCTGTACAAGAAATACTTCCCCAATGGTGGTGGTTCCATCTTTACACTGGAGATTCGTGGTGGCCAGGAAGAAGCCTTTAAGTTCATCGATAGCTTGCAGCTTTTCTCCTTACTGGCAAATGTGGCAGACGTAAAGAGTTTGGTAATCCATCCTGCTACCACCACTCATAGTCAGCTTTCTGCTACAGAGCTAGAAGAACAGGGTATTAAGCCCAACACCGTGCGCCTGTCCATCGGTACCGAGCATATCGAAGACATTCTTCAAGACTTACAGCGGGGCTTTGATAGCATAGCCTAGTTCCAGCTCACTTAAAACAAGAAAGCCCCCGCTTGTGGCGGGGGCTTTGCTTTGACCTGTACAGATTACATTTCCAGCTTAAATCCTAGATTAAAGGCAAAAGGTGATTCATCTTCTTCTGGGAAGAAACGATACTTAAAGTCACAATTCAAGGTGGGGTGTACGTTGGCAGCAAGGCCTAAGTCTGGAGTGAGGGTAAGGGCAAGACGAGTGGTAAATTAATCGCTATAGCTCATTGCTCCCAAGGATTTAAATTGGTTAGGTAGTTGTACAATGGCCCAAGAATCATTTTTTCCGTTGGAGAATTTGCTTACATATTCCACTTCTGTTGTAATGGTATTAAAGAACACAATAGGGAACCAGGTAAAGGCTTTTTGGAGCTCAAAAGAAAACAGCACCAGCTTGCCTCGTGTCTCCATGAAGTAGCTTTGAGATGGGTATAAATCAATTGATGCGGTAAAGGGCAAGTTCCATGTTCCCCAAGTACGAGTACTTACGGGAATTAGCTGTGGCACATGAATTTGCAGCCCCACTCCCAAGTTATTGTAGTTTGTCAGTGGAGAATCAAAGTTTGTAATATCAGCAGCAAATACGGTATCAACAAAGGCGCGACCAGTAAGTTTTAGCACTTCAAAGGCACCTTTTCCCTGCAATGGCAGATAATTGATATTCAATTTTGCAATATTTCGAGTAAAGAAAATATCATTAGAACTAACTACAATCTTTGTGCCTCGTTTAATAAGTGCTGTATCAGCTTCTTTTTCTTCTGCTGTTTTTTCTACCTCATAGGTTTGTCGTCCTTCAAACAAGTCTAGAGAATCAGTAATGCTCATTCTTAAAACAGGAGAAAAAGAGGTTCCTGAGGAAAGAGCAATTTTGTGGTAGGTTTGTTTATATCCAGACCCATCTACTTCCAGATTGTTTTGCATTTCGTACTTGAATAGGTCAGTTTCAGTGCCACCTTTGAAGGTTGTCTGAAAGGTGCCAGATTTTGCAGAGTGATTATATCCCGCACTCAACGTATAGGAGGGGCTACTCCAAGGTAAGGTACCCATAAAAGTGGCTCCAATGATAGAAGGGAATGAGTCTATGCTGTCAAACCCGTTGGAAAGACCATAGGATGCACTTTGAGAGAAAGGATACCAAGTACCTTTAACAAGATAGGGCCAAACAGAAAAGTCCTTTGCATTTTCCAAGACAGAAGTGTCTACAAAGGCCATAGCCTGATTTTCGGCTTCGCTGCGTACACCTAAATCAGTTACCACTCCAGGTATCGTATTTGCTGTCATGGCTGTAGTGTTTGTAGTGTAGATGTGATTTCCATTTAGAAAATACCCCAAATACATAATGTTGTTTTCGTCAAGGGCAACAGGAGCAAAGATACCACCAGAAAGGTCTTGCTGATACAAGTTATATTCAACACCAGTGGGAAGAATTTTTGCCTCTCCCAAACGAGGCATGGTTCCTGGCTGCACGTAGGTAAAAAGAGCCCGTGTAGAACCATCTGCTGCAGGAGAGATGCTTAATCCCTGAATCAGCATGTCTGGATGGGGCAGTTCGTACTGCTGGTGAACCTTGCTGATAAAATCATAGGATTTGATGAGGTATTCAACACCTTGCTTGCTCAGGTAGTAAATCTTTCCCTCAGTATCAGCTTGGAGATTAGTGGAAAAATTATTGAACTTGTTGTTGATAGTTTCAACTAATTCTATGTCCTTGAGCTTGCCCTTAGCATTTTCTTCCAAGCGGAAAATGTTGATGGAAGAATCTTGACTAATATTTTTATTGGCAGCGAGGTACTTTGTTTGTGTGCCATTTTCTGTAATGGTGAATACGACACCATTATTCAGTCTGTCTTGGGGAACCTTGAATTTTGACTTTGTTTCAAAGTCATAAATAACCATTTTATTTTTAGGTAAGGCTCCAGCTGAGGACAAGTAAACATAGGTAAGATATCTTCCATCAGCAGAAAGGTTCATGGATTGAAGGGAACCCTGTTGCAGGAATTTTTTTGGTTTTGTGTAACCAGTAGGAGAATTTTCATCCTTGAGGGCATAGTAAAGCCCAATGGTATTTTTATTGTAGTAAACAATTTTATCCCTTGCACTTGCAACGTAGGTATACTGTTCAAAATCCTTGTCAGTGTTGAACTGCTGAACCATACCTGTTTCTGTAGGATCTGCTTGAATTGCTGGCACAGGGAAAACTTCCTTAAATTTGTTCCAAGCATCATTCATAGAAATACCGTATACTGACTCAAAAATGGTAAAATAGCTGAGTCCACCAAGGTTTGTCATTCGCTTCCAGTACTCAGCCATTTTTTCTTCGCCATAAGTTTGACGAATATATTCCATGAACTCACCGCCGAACTTGTAGTTATAATCGTATACGTAGATGCTACGGGCACCAGTTATTTCTGCAAAGTTGGGAAAGTCATCCTCTAGCTTTGCTTGTTTTACAATGTGGCGAGCAAATTCACTGTGAATACGACCTTCTCCAGTACGGCTTTCTTCGGTAACGGCAATGCCCTCTAGTTGTCCGCTGGTAGCAATGAAAGGTGTGGGATTAATCGTGTCGCCAAAAATTTTAGAAAGTACAACCCAGAAAGGAGTTTTTATATTTACGGTAATTGCATGGGTTAATTCATGGCGGAACACCATCAACAGGTCTTCTTCAAACACGGCCATGCTTGCAGGAGCTTGTGTGTCAAAGAGAACAATGCGATTGTAAGGAGCTTGGGTAAAATATGCATTGAACATATCCTGGGAACTAGTAATAGTAACAGGCATTCTAAAATCGTGAATGAGATTGTATGTGTCATGTAATTCCCGATACAAATCATCTGCATGCTCTGCAATAATTGCCGCAGATTTTTCTGAACCTGGGGTATAGATGATGTCGAAAAATTCGGTTTTAATGACTTTTAAATCTTTTTGACCAGCTAACATGCCTTCGTACGCAAAGACGGAGGTAAGGCATAAAAGACAGAGCAGGCTTGCTGCAATCTTTCTCATATAAAACTCCTTTTGTGTGTCAGTTTCTGACAACCTTCCATATTGAATAAAAATTTACATATACAATTATAAACGCATAAATTAAACTGTCAAATGAAGATGCCATAACACAAGCCGAGGTAGATTGAATCGCCTTTTCCGTGTATAGTTGTGCAATGCAGTTAAATTTTGAGTTCATGGCAAAATATTTGCCGTGGTACGTTGATGCAGCAGTCTTAACCGTGAGTGTGGCCTTCTTGGGAATTCTCTTTTCCCTGGTTATTGGAATCTGCTGTGCAATAATCCGTTATTATAAAATTCCCCTTCTGCGTTTCCTGGTTTCTGCATATATCGAAATCAGCCGAAATACGCCCTTGTTGGTACAGTTGTTTTTCCTGTACTTTGGCCTGCCCAAGGTGGGAATTGTGCTGAGTTCCGAGGTTTGTGCTGTTGTGGGCTTGTCCTTTTTGGGTGGCAGCTACATGGCAGAGTCCTTGCGGAGTGGCCTAGATTCTGTGGAACGCAGTCAGATCGAAGCAGCCGCCGCCCTTGGTATGGGCCGTCGCCTTACCATGGCAGAGGTGATATTTCCCCAAGCAATGGCGGTATCGGTACCAGGTCTCTGTGCCAATGTAATCTTTCTGATTAAAGAAACCTCTGTGGTGAGTGGTATTGCCTTGGCAGATTTGATGTACGTTACCAAGGATTTGATTGGCTTGTATTACGAAACAGACGAAGCCTTGATTATGCTGGTGATTTTCTACTTGGTGATTTTATTGCCAATTTCTTTGTTGGCATCTGTTTTGGAGCGGAGGGTGCGTCATGCAGGATTCGGGAATTAGTGTTTTGTTCATGGGGCATAACTTCCTGCGATTACTGGGTGGATTGTGGGTTACCCTGAGAATCAGTTTGGCGGCAGTGCTTTTGTCCATGCCCCTGGGAATTTTGTTCGGTGTTTTTATGACCCTGCGAAATCCCCTGTCTCGCCTTGTGAGTCGCCTGTATTTGGAGTTTGTGCGGATAATGCCTCAGTTGGTGCTTTTGTTCATTGCGTATTTTGGAGTGACACGAGCCTGGGGATGGAATCTTTCTGCAGAATCTAGTGCCATCTTGGTGTTTACCCTCTGGGGAACTGCGGAAATGGGAGATTTAGTGCGGGGCGCCTTAATCAGCATTCCAAAGCATCAATATGAAAGCTCCCTTGTTTTGGGATTGGGACGCAGACAAACCTTTTTGTATATCATCATCCCTCAAACCTTGCGTCGGCTTATCCCATTGACTATAAATCTTACCACTCGTATGATTAAGACCACCAGTCTTGTTGTATTGATTGGAATGACTGAAGTCCTCAAGGTGGGCAAGCAAATCATTGACGCTAATAGATTTACCCATCCAACTGCTGCATTGTGGATTTACGGAGTGATATTCCTGCTTTATTTTCTTGCTTGCTGGCCAATTTCCCTGCTGGCAAAAAAGTTAGAGAAGAGATGGAGGTAATTTTATGAAAACATCAGAAAGTTGTGTCCATCTGGAAGTGGTGGACTTGGTAAAGAAATTTGGAGATGATACTGTTCTTGATGGTATTTGTCTCAAGGTGCATCAAGGTGAGGTGGTTGTTTTTTTAGGACCTTCTGGCTGTGGAAAAAGTACCTTGTTGCGATGTATGATTGGCTTGGAAAAGCCAAACAGCGGTTCCATTCTTGTAGACGGAGAAGTGGTGGATTCCGATGCTCGCCGTTCAAAGGAATTGCGACAAAAAATCGGCATGGTGTTCCAGAGCTATGATTTGTTTCCCCATCGCAACATTCTTGATAATATCACCTTGGCTCCTGTAAAGGTGCAAAAGCGGGATAAACAGGAAGTGGTGTCAGAAGCACAAACGCTGTTGGAACGAGTTGGCCTGTGGGAAAAGCGAAAATCCTTTCCCCGAGAGCTTTCTGGTGGCCAGAAGCAGCGAGTGGCTATTGTTCGTGCCCTGTGCATGAATCCTGAGGTTATGCTTTTTGATGAGGTAACTGCTGCCTTGGATCCAGAAATGGTACGAGAAGTGTTGGACGTAATTCTGGAACTGGCTAATCAGGGTATGACCATGGTAATTGTAACTCATGAGATGCAGTTTGCCCGGGCCGTTGCAGACAGAATTATTTTTCTGGACAAGGGCCGTATTGTGGAGGAAGCAACTCCAGAGGAATTTTTCGTTTCTCCAAAGACACAACGTGCAAAGGATTTCCTGCGTACCTTTACCTTTGAGAAACACAAATCTACTGTTCAAAAAGATGATTAAATTTTAATCATTGCATATAAGGAGTTTTTATGAAAAGAAATATCATGAAGATGGTAATGGTAGCTGTTGCATTGGCTTTTTCAGCTACCTCTCTGTGGGCTTTGGGTGGAAAGGATTCCAGCGCAAGTGCTGCCTCTTTCCGCACTGTAGAAGAAATTAAGGCCAGTGGAAAGATTGTTATTGGTGTATTCAGTGACAAGGCTCCCTTTGGTTATGTTGATGAGTACGGCAAGTATCAGGGATATGACGTGTACTTTGCAGAGCGCATTGCCAAGGATTTAGGTGTGGCTGTGGAATATGTTTCTACCGACCCAGCTAGCCGTGTAGAATATGTTGCAACTGGAAAAGTTGACATTATTCTTGCAAATTTCACCGTAACAGAAGATCGTGCCCGCCAGGTTGACTTTGCCTTGCCTTACATGAAGGTTATGTTGGGTGTTGTTTCTCCAGAAAATGCCTTGATTACCAGCGTAGATCAGCTGGCTGACAAGAATTTGATTGTGGTAAAGGGAACTACTGCTGAAACTTATTTTGCAAAGAATCACCCAGAGGTAAAGTTGCAGAAGTATGACGAATATGCTGATGCTTACAATGCCTTGATTGATGGTCGTGGAGATGCTTTTTCCACCGATAACACCGAAGTTTTGGCTTGGGCTTTGGTAAATCCTGGCTATGTAGTGGGAATTGATGCTTTGGGCAATATGGATACTATTGCTCCTGCTGTACAAAAGGGCAACACTAGCCTTTTGGAATGGTTGAATCAGGAGATTCAGGCTTTGGGACAGGAAAACTTCTTCCATGCTGCCTACGATGCTACTTTGGCTCCAGTATACGGCGAAGCTGCCAATCCTGATGCCTTGGTTGTAGAAGGTGGCGTACTGAACTAAGCCTTTTCCGTCACGAAACTGACACATGCATCCTTCTGAAATCCTCAGGAGGGTGCATTTTTTTTTATTTCCATCTGAAGTTGGTGAGTGCCAGTGTCAGTGGAGTTGGGAACTTGGGGCGGTGCTAGATTGAATCTTATTTTCGGTGTATAGTTGTGGCATGAAACTGGCCATTGATTGCAGAATGATTGGAAGCGGCGGAATCGGAACTTATTTGTGTGGACTGCTTCCCTATTTTACCCAAGAACATGAATGCCTTTTACTGGGACGTCCCTCGGATTTAGCTCAATATGCAGATCATCCTAGCGTGCAAATTTTGGACTGCTCCATAAAAACCTTTTCCCTCCAGGAGCTTTTTGCCTTTCCTGTTCCACTTTTAAAGGCCATCAATAGCTGTGACGCTTATTACTCTCCCTATTGCAATATTCCTGGCCGACTTTTGGGTGGCATCCAGGTTCCTGTTTTTTCCACCATTCACGATGTGGTTTTTCTTGACATCCCTGAATTAGCTGGTGGTTTTGGCACTGCGGTAAGAAAGTGGTTTTATCAGTACGCCATCAAAAAATCCTGCTGTATTTTTACCGTGTCTCAGTTTTCTGCCGAGCGAATCCGTAGCCTGCTGAAATTTCCTGAAAAAAAGCCCTTAGTGGTAACCTACAATGCAGTGCCCCACTGGTTTACGGATTCCAGTGCAGGAGAAGGGGGCAGTGCCGCTGGTGATGGAGCTGGAAAAAGCAAGGATCTTTTGTTTGTAGGTAATATCAAGGCCCACAAGGGATTACATATTTTACTTCCCGCCTTTAAGCTGGCTCGGCAACGGGGCTTGGATGGACGGCTGGTAATTGTAGGTAATGCAAGCAATTTCCGCACGGGAGATAGCGGCATTTTAGAGCAGTTTCAGGCTCTGCCAGAAGAAGCTTTTGCCTTTACTGGTAGAGTCAGCGACAGTGAATTGCGGGGTTTATACCGCCGTTGCAGACTTTTGGTGCAGCCTTCCTTGTATGAAGGCTTTGGAATGCCTCCCTTGGAAGCCCTTTCTCAGGGAACAAATGTGGTGCTTTCCGATATTACTGTGTTCAAGGAGATTTACGGGAGCTTGCCAGCTACCTTTTTCAAAACGGCAGATGTGGAGGACTTGGCAGAAAAACTACTGTCCGCCTGGAAATTGCCTGCTCCCTCACTGGGAGACACGGGGTATTCCTTTAAAAAATCTGCCACTGTGATTTTTGATGCTATAAGGAGTGTTTTATGAAGGTTGCAATCGTTCATTACTGGTTAGTAAATATGCGTGGTGGAGAAAAGGTGCTGGAAGCCCTGTTGGATATGTTTCCCCAGGCTGATATTTACACCCACGTGTATGTGCCAGAAGCCATCTCCGAAAAAATCCGTAGCCATCGTGTTTTTACCACAAAAATCAGCAAGCTTCCCATGGCTGCAAAATTCTATCAGAAATACATGCCCCTTATGCCTGATGCCCTGAAGGAGCTGGACTTGTCGGGCTATGACCTGATTATTTCCAGTGAGTCAGGCCCAGCAAAGGGTGTTGTTCCCAATCCCGATGCCTTTCATCTGTGTTATTGTCACAGCCCCATGCGGTATTTGTGGGATATGTACCATGAATATTTCCGTACCGCCTCAGGCTTTGTTCGCTTTTTTATGAAAAAGCTGGTGCCTTCTCTGCGGTTGTGGGATGTTATGTCCGCCAACTTGGTGGATTGCTTTGTGGCAAATTCCCACTATGTGGCCAAGCGAATTAACCGCTACTACAATCGGCCTGCAGAAATCGTGTATCCACCTGTAGCCATCGAAAAATTTGCCACCATCCAGCGAAATCCCAAGGATTATTACCTGTTCTTTGGCCAGTTAGTGGGTTACAAGCGAGCAGATTTGGCTCTGGAGGCCTGTGTTCGCTCTGGTCGCAAGTTGGTGGTGGTGGGAGAAGGTGGCTCTCCTCAGGTGAGAAAAAAATATGAAGCTTCTGGCCTTGTTTCCTTTGCGGGGCGTGTAACCCATCAGCAGTTAGAAGAATACATGGGTGGCGCAAAGGCATTGCTTTTCCCCGGCGTAGAAGATTTTGGTATTATTCCAGTAGAAGCCAATGCGGCAGGTTGCCCTGTCATTGCCTATCGCAAGGGAGGAGCCATTGATTCCATCAAGGAAGGGGTAACGGGAATCTTCTTTGACCAGCAAACACCAGAATCCTTAATTCAAGCCATGACTCGATTTGAAGCTCTACCACCAGAAACCTTTGCTGACAGAAGCAAATTTGCTGCCCATGTGGCACAGTTCAGTCAGGCTGCGTTTACCGCAAAAATCCAGCGTTTGGTGGATGAACGAAAACGCCGATAGCCTAGCGGATTCAGGTTCCGTACCGAAGAGGAAGCTGAGTCCTTTCATGGCCTTGCCGAACTTAGTTTGCTGAAATAGCCCACTGCCCTAAAGTTCATCCTGTGGAAGTGGGCTTTATTTTTTCTCCTGCTGCATTCTCTGTCGTAAGGCTTCTATTCCCTTGTGGAATTCCGTGCTGGTCATGGAAGGGAATTTCTTGATGTGACGAAGCATTTTTTCTTCCTGCTGTTTTAAAGCAGCTTCCTTTTCTTTAATCCATTCTTGGTCAAAGCCTCGTTCTACAAATTCAGCGAATTCTTTCAGGCGAGTCTGATACAGGGTAAAGTTCACTAGGCCGTGAAGGGTGGTAATCAAGTCCACCATGAGAATGGCAAACAAAATCCACGCCACTAGTCGGGCTGTTTGCAGGGGGATGGAAAAAATCTTGGACTCTAGCCAGGGATGCAGAAAGTGGGCAATCAAGGTTCCCATAAGCCCAAAACAAATGGCTCCTCCAAGAAAAATCCTTCCGTGGAGATTGAATTTTTCCTTAGAATAATCCCACCAGCGGGTGTGAAAAAGCACTTCCAAAATCCAGCTAGTAACATATTCCACCACAGACACAATCATCATGCTGGCAAAAAACAGGGGAATCCAGGTATGGGCCCAGGGCTGTAGCAAATACATAATCAGCAGGCCCCCAACTCCGTACACTGGACATAAGGGCCCCCGCAAAAATCCCCGATTAA
>JAEIGA010002577.1_pt1 | contig 28863 bp, 24 predicted proteins | sample 9270691 | NCBI WGS metagenome assembly JAEIGA01 (sample SAMN17057246, study PRJNA624740) | gut metagenome | biome: biome; isolation source: fecal sample | host: Bos grunniens | place: China: Xizang | collected 2019
CATTCTAACATTCAAACATTCTAACATTCAAACATTCAAACATTCTAACATTCAAACATTAACCTTCTCGCACCCTCTTTCCTCTTCCCCAAATTATGATATAATAAACGCACTTCAAAATCGGGGTGCTGCCAGACACGGTGTCTGGGTGCTGAGAAAATACCCGTTAACCTGATCAGGATAATACCTGCGGAGGAAAAAATATGACACAGTTAGAATCTGCCCGTGCCGGCATTGTGACAGAGGCGATGCGTTTTGTCGCCGAAAAAGAAAATGTTTCGCTCGACGCTCTCGTCGCATCCATCGCCGAAGGAACTGCCGTAATTCCACTTAACATCCACCACACAAATTCTCTTCCTGTCGGTGTCGGACGAATGTTTACAACTAAAATTAACGCCAATCTTGGACGCAGTGTCACACGCTCCGGGAAAGGCGATGAACTTGAAAAATTAGATGTCGCTCTTAAAGCAGGCGCCGACTTCGTGATGGATCTCTCTGTTGGAGAAGATGTAAAATCAATCCGCCAAGGAATGCTCGCTTCATCTAACAAACCTCTTGGAACAGTCCCTGTCTACGAAACAATCTCGCGCCTTAAAGGCGACATCCCCCACATGGATCCGTCGCTTCTTCTTAAGGTAATCAAAGAGCAAGCCGAACAAGGCGTCGACTTTATGACGCTTCACGCAGGGCTTCTTCTTAAACACATACCCTCGGCGATGAAACGACAAATGGGGATAGTAAGCCGCGGTGGAGCGATCATGGCCGAATGGATGATGGAAAACAACGCCGAAAACCCGCTCTATACCCATTGGGATGAAGTTCTCGAAATCTTAGCGGAAAATGATGTTACTGTTTCACTCGGCGACGGAATGCGCCCCGGATGCTTGGCAGACGCTTCAGATACTGCCCAGTTCGGCGAACTTGACGTCCTCGGCGAACTGGTGGAAAGATGCCGCAAACGCGGCGTCCAGGTGATGGTCGAAGGCCCAGGGCACGTCCCTTTTAACGAGATAAAAATGAATATGGAGCGTCAGCAGAAAGTATGCAGCGGAGCGCCTTTTTATGTGTTGGGACCTGTGGTGACAGACATCGCACCCGGATACGACCATATTACTAGCACCATCGGTGCGACTGCCGCAGCGACATACGGAGCGTCTCTACTTTGTTATGTTACGCCTGCAGAACATTTAGGACTGCCTGATTCCCGCGAGGTGCATGAAGGCGTGATTGCCTACAAAATAGCCGCCCACGCAGGCGATGTTGCAAGAGGGCTACCCAACGCGAGAAAAATTGACGATGCCATGGCTCAAGCAAGAGCGCAATTTGATTGGGAAAAGCAATTTGCACTTTCGCTCGACCCAGAAAGAGCGAAAGAAAGGTGGCTTAAGACGCGCAACTTTACCGATGAAGCACATTCAGACGACCACTGCTCAATGTGCGGCAAGGAATTCTGTGCCGTCAGAACCTCAAGACGGATAAAAGAGCTTGTCAAAAAAATCAAGTAGCCCTCCAGCACATTTTCACCACCACGATTACGAAGAAACATCGCCATTTCTTTGACAATCGGCACTGCTTTTTTGATATAATTCGCATATGTCAAAAAAGGGTGAATCAACGTGGCGGTCGTGGCTTGTAATAGCACTGATCGTAGGTATTTTACTGTCTCTGTATAGAGCCACTCCAGGAGGCTCTAACGATACGGCCGATTTAACATTAGTCGAATTCTACGAAGCGATGGAAAAAGGCCGCATCGTAGAGCCTGTCACGCGCGTAATCGACCGCGACAACGGAGAGACTTTTCTCTCAGGCAACATGGAGCTTAACGAGGAATTGAACGCAGACGGTTCGCCAAAGACGCGCAAATACCGCGTTAGCCTCGTACCAGGCGAGAACGAACAGCTCATGGCTGACCTTCTGAACAACTCCATCAAGGTTAAACTTGAGGAACGCGAAAGTCCCATTTCCCCATTCCTCAGGCAGCTGATCTTCTTCATCGCAATGCTGGCTCTGTTCTATTGGATGTTTAGACGTATGGGCTCAGGCTCAGGCCCCTTCGGCATGGGTAAATCAAAAGCAAAACTTCTTGACGGGAATGAACAGGCGAAAAAAATCACATTCTCCGATGTTGCCGGCATTGATGAAGCGCGCGAAGAAGTGCAGGAAATCGTGGAATTTCTCAAAGAGCCTTCCTCGTTCCAGAAACTCGGCGGCCGCATCCCCAAGGGAGTGCTTCTCGTAGGTCCTCCCGGAACGGGCAAAACGCTTCTTGCAAAAGCCATCGCAGGCGAGGCAAAAGTTCCGTTCTTCGCAATGAGCGGCTCCGATTTCGAAGAAATGTTCGTCGGCGTAGGAGCAAGCCGCATGCGCGATGTGTTTGCTGACGCAAAGAAACGCGCCCCCTGCATAGTCTTTATCGATGAAATCGACTCCATCGGACAGAAAAGAACTGGCGCAGGGGCAATCGGCGGGTCTCACTCCTACGAGCAGACTCTCAACACGATGCTTGTCGAAATGGACGGCTTCGATGCCAACGAAGGCGTCATCGTCATCGCGGCGACAAACCGCCCTGAAACGCTCGATTCCGCCCTCTTGCGTCCTGGCCGTTTTGACCGTCAAGTAGTGGTAGAGTTGCCCACGCTGAAAGGGCGCAAGGAAATACTTAATCTTCACGGCAAGAAAATCACCTTCGCTCCCGATGCCGACCTTGACCGCGTCGCAAGAGGAACGCCCGGCTTTTCAGGCGCAGACTTGGCGAACTTGCTCAACGAAGCGGCACTTATGGCTGTCAGGAAAAAGCTTGACGGTGTCGATATGGAAACTCTCGATGAGGCGCGAGACAAAGTCCTTTGGGGGCGTGAGAGAAAATCGGCAGGGTATTCACAAAAGGACAGGCAGTTTACGGCATGGCACGAAGCTGGGCATGCGCTTTTGCAGGTGCTCCTGCCCGACACTGATCCGCTTCACAAAGTAACTATCATTCCGCGCGGGCGCGCCCTCGGCGTTACGATGTCGCTACCTGAAAAGGACGTTCTCAACAGAACGCGTAAATACTTCCTCTCGCAGATTCGCATTTGCTGCGGCGGAAGAATTGCAGAAGAACTAGTTTTGGGCGACGTCTCGACGGGAGCAGCACAAGACATCCAGCAGGCTACTCAAATTGCAAGAGAAATGATCTGCCGCTACGGCATGAGCGACAAATTCGGCTTCCAGTCGTTCATCGCTCAGAGCGTCCTCGCCTCGGAAAACCATCCGCCGTCCTACAGCGAGGAGACTTCACGCGAGATTGACGCGGAAGTTAAGAAGATTGTAAGCGAAGCATACGAAGAGTCAAAGCAGCTTATAAGTGAAAACCGCGAAAAGCTTGAACTGCTCGCCAACCGTCTTCTTGAAAAGGAAACGATGGATGGACGCGACGTGGAGAAACTCGTACGAGGAGAAGAAGCGCTTCCCGACGAAGAGCTTTCCTCCGACGACGACGAAAACGAAAAGGATCCGCAGTCATGATGGACTTCCTAAACGGCATTCTCTCAAAAATCAATTTCTCCGCGATAATCCAGATCGCGATTCTGTACGCGGTAATCTACTCCATTCTCAAGACTGCAAAAGGCTCGCGTTTCGGACAAGTTCTAACAGGCGTTGGAGTAATTGCGGCCGTTATGTTCCTTTTCACGTACGTCTTTCACTTTGACGTACTGACGGCCATTGTCCGCACACTTCTTGCTTACCTTGCCATTTCCACCGTCGTCATCTTCCAGCCTGAAATCCGCCGCATCCTCAGCCAGCTCGGCGCCTTCGGCTCTTTTGAAAAGCCAAAGTACTCGTCTGACGGTTCTGTCAACGCCGAGTATGTGACAGACGTGATACTAAGCTTGGCCGCAAACAAGATGGGCGCGCTCATCGCCTTTGAGCGCGGCATATCCCTTAAGGGCTACGAAGCGACAGGCGTTGCCACCGACGCGCTTTTTTCACGCGAACTTGTCGAAACGATTTTCACGCCGCCGATGCCTCTTCATGATGGAGGAATAACAATCCGCAACGGGCGCATCGCCGCCGCGCACTGCGTCTTCCCCGTTTCCAACAGCCAGTCGCTGATCGCGAGCGGCATGCGCCATCGGGCGGCGGTCGGGCTTTCGGAAGAAACAGACGCGCTCGTTGTCGCCGTCTCCGAAGAGGCCGGAACAATCTCCGTAGCGCACAACGGAAGAATCATCCGCTATTCTGGCGAAAGCGAGAAAGCCGCGCTTCTCAGGTGGGTTTCAAAAGCCATGCTTTCTGAAAAACACGCAAATCCACTTCTAAAACTATTCAAGAAACTTCAAAAGGGAGCCGTTGGGAATGAAACTAAAAAAGCTCGATAACGTGGGTCTCAGGCTCATCGCCCTTCTCCTGGCGATAGTACTCTATTACGCCTTGAAAGATTCTGACGCAATAAAAAAATCTGACCGCCAAAATGACAGAACAATCTTCCGCTGACGGTTCGCGCGCAAAACTTTTTCTCGCGCTTCCGCTTCTCATTCTCGCGCTCTTCCCTCTTCTCGCGCTTTTGACGTACGATTGGAGAGCGATAGATGCGCTTTGCTCTCCTCCCCTTCCCCACTCCAATTGGATCGGGGCGCTCGGCGATTATTTTGCATACTACGGATATCTCTTCGTCGGGCTTGCGATTTGGATAGTGCCGATCCTTTCTTTCTCTCTTGCCGCCGCCGCTTTCCGCGGAAGAAAAATATCGCTTGGCCGCAAGAGCATCTGGTTCGCGATATTCGTTGGCGCTTCAGCATGCACACTGCAAGTTATAGGCTCACACGGAGGCCCCATAGAGTCTCTCCGCTCACAGGTCAATACGCCTGACGCAGGAGGCGTCATCGGCTACCTCATTATGACGAGAGCCCTCTCGGCCATGCTCAGCGATTTTGGCTCGTCCATAATCTCCGTCTCTGTTATGATCATTTCTCTTGTCGCCGCAGTAGGGACGCGCGCTTTCACTGAGGGCGCAAGCGCGCTCATCAATTGGGCGAGGCTCTCAGAGCGCGACAAGTCTTCTGTTGAGGGGATAAGCGACGAAGAGAAAGAGGCTTTTGAAGCGGCAATGAGAGCAAAGGAAGAAGTAAAACGCCAGCGTCTCGAAGAGAAAAACCGCATCAAAGCAGAGAAAGCCGCGGCAAAGGAAGCGGCCCGCGAAGCTATGCGCGCTGCAGCCGCGGCAAAAGCCGCTCCCCAGCCGCGCTATTCCGCGCCGCCTGTTGAGCGTCCGAGTGCACCAGCGCCCGCGCCCCGGCAGGCACCAGCCGTTCAGCCTAGACCAAGCGCGATAAATGCAGAAGACAACAAAGGCCCATATCTTCTGCCGCCTCTATCGCTCCTTAATCCGATAAAGAAAGCCGTTGCCGACCATGGCGATGTGCAGGCCACGGCAAAACGCCTCATAGACACTCTCACACTATTTGATATAAATACGACTCTCGCCTATACCGTCGAAGGGCCAGTAGTTACAAAATACGCTTTAACGCCAGAGCCCGGCACGAGAGCTGAAAAATTCCCGACTCTTCAAAAAACGCTTGAACTGGCTCTCAAGGCGAAGACACTTCGAATTGAAGCTCCTATCCCAGGCGAGAACGCGATCGGCTTTGAAGTGCCGAATCCGACGCCAGCCGGCATTTCTTTCCGCGAGATTATTGAATCTGACGCATGGAAGAATTTCTCAGGCGAGTTGCCGCTTCTTTTCGGGCGCGACGCCGCAGGCAAAGAACTTATAGCCGACTTGACCGAGATGCCGCACCTTCTCGTCGCAGGCGCAACAGGCCAGGGTAAATCAGTGTGTCTGAACTCTCTCATCTGCGGGCTGTTAATGACTAAAACGCCTGAGCAGCTCAAGTTCATAATGGTCGACCCGAAGTCTGTGGAATTTGCGGCCTACGCCTCCCTTCCCCATCTCGTGGCGCCTGTCATCGTCGAAAACAAAAAGGCTATGCTCTCTCTCCAGTGGGCGGAGTCTCAGATGGAAAAACGCCTCAAACTCTTTATGCGTACAAAAGTGCGCAACATACACGGCTATAATCACAGGCCTACTCAGACAGACCTTTTTGGCGAAGACTCTCCTGCCGCAGATGCAGATCCCAAAACTCTGCCGTATATCATCGTCATAATCGACGAAGTGGCAGACTTGATGGCCACAAACGGGAAGGAAGTCTCCCCCATCATTGCGCGTCTCGCGGCAAAAGCGCGCGCGACAGGCATACATCTTATCCTTGCGACGCAGCGCCCCGACGCAAAGATTATCACAGGAACTATCAAAGCCAACATCCCCGGGCGCGTGGCGTTCAAGACGGCCACTGCAATCGACTCGCGCACGATTCTCGACAGCGCAGGAGCCGAGAATCTCATTGGCCGCGGAGATATGCTCTACAAGACAAAAGACTCTCTCCTTAGAGCTCAAGGCGCTTGGATATCAGACGGAGAGATCCAAAACATCTTATCGTTTATCGAGGAACATTCCTCAACGCAATTTGACGAGCGCTTCACAAACAAGCTTCAGTCGATAAAAGAGGAGACGTTCGATCCGCTAGCCGACGACGAAGAACAGGAAAAAACTCCTGCCTCCGCGGCAGAAGCGAGAGAGAAGGCACGCGACGAGGAGGAAGCGAAAGATTTCCGCAAGGCGCTCGAGTGCATTATCGAAGCGAGAAGAGCTTCCGTTTCATTCTTCCAGCGCAGAATGCGCTGGGGGTACAACCATGCCTCACGAATCATCGACATGCTTGAAGATGCCGGCGTTGTAGGTCCGGCCGTAGGTGCAGGACCAAGGCAGATTATTATGGACGAAATGGAAATTCAGGCATTGCTGCAAAGCGAAAGCGATACCTCCGAGGAAACTATCGCAGAAGTCGAAACGCCTCAAGAGGTCCCTGAAGGAATTGAACATATTTCATACGAGCAGGAAACAGAGGAGGAGACGATATGATAGAATTCGGCAAAACGCTACGCGCCGCCCGCGAAGCAAAAGGGCTTTCGGCCGCTAACATCGCAGAGGCGACGAATATGCCTTCGCGCGTCATCGAGAGCCTTGAAAGCGAAGATTTTTCCGCAATCTCGGCACCCATCTACGGACGAGGGTTCGTCAGGCTCTATTGCGAGCAGGTCGGGCTTGACTCGAAGGTGATGATAGCAGAATTCATGGAAATATACAACGGGGCAAAAGACCTTGGCATACGCGAAAAGCCAATCTCTTCCATGCCTCCAGTTTCCGATCCGCCTCTGCCGCCGCCAGTTACAGAGGAGCCGATCGACGAAGAGCCTATCATAGCCCAAACGCCTTCATTGGAAGAAGAGACAAATGTTTTTTCTGAGCCGCCGCCCATAACATCTCCAGCTCCTCAGCCCGATCTCTTTTCGACATCGCCTTACAGTTCTTACTCCGCAACAAGGAGCGCCCCTGTGCAGGCAAAACCTGTCGAACCTTCTCCGATCGTTTCCGACGAGCCGAAAAGATTCACTCCTGAAGCATCATCGCGCTACTCACGCTACGCCTCGCCAGTTTCAAACAGGTATGAGTCTCCCGCAGCCTTTAAACTTCCCGACATTGCATTCTGGCGTATTGGGATACTTGCAGGTTGCGCAATAGCCATTTTGATCGTAGCGTTCCTCGGCATCCGCGCGCTCTACCGTGCGACAACAGAAGAAGAGGCGCCCATTTCTGAAACTACAGCTCAGGCGCTCAACAACTCCGAGGTTGCAAACGAGAATAAAACTCAATGTCAAGGTGCCGCAGACAATGCGACACGAGCAAAAGTTGCAATCCCGCCACTTTATTTGACTGACTAAAAAAGAAAGGAAAGAAAAATGGAAATCGTAATATGCAAAACGAAGGAAGAAGCTTCCAAGCTCGCCGCCGCAATGATTACCGAACAGGTGAAGAAGAACCCCAAGACTGTCCTCGGCCTTGCAACCGGCTCCACCCCCGTTCTTATGTATAACGAGATGGCGAAGGCCGTAAAGGCGAAGAAGGTGAGCTACAAGCAGGTCAAGAGCTGGAATCTCGACGAGTACTACGGCCTTCCCGGCACGCACGATCAGAGCTATCGCTACTTCATGAACGAGAACCTCTTCAACAAGATCGACATCAAGCATTCAAACACGCATGTTCTTAATGGTCTTGCGAAAGACCCCGAGAAGGAATGTGTCGCCTATGAAAACGCAATCAAGAAAGCAGGCGGCATCGACATCCAGGTTCTCGGCATCGGCTCCGACGGACACATCGCGTTCAACGAGCCTGGAACATCGCTGAAAAGCCGCACGTCCATCGTGTATCTGACGCCTTCAACAGTCAAGGATAACGCAAGGCTCTTTTTCAAGGGCGATATGAAGGCTGTTCCTAAGAGCGCGCTCTCGATGGGCGTCGGCACGATTTGCGAAGCGAAAAAAATCATTATGCTCGCATTCGGCGAGAACAAGCAGGATGCGCTCAAGGGTTGTGTTGAAGGTCCTGTAAGCCAATTCTGCACAGCTTCTGCTCTTCAGGAGCACAACGACTGCTGGATCTTCTGCGACGAGGCAGCAGCCAAGAAGCTCAAGCTCAAAAAGTATTACGCTTGGCGCAGTGCGACAAAACTCGGGCTCTAAGGAATAAGCGGAGGAATATGGAAGACATCTTTTTTACAAGCTTCGTCTGCTCAAGATGCAAAACGGAGATTGAAGCCTCATCCGACATGATCGGACAGGAAACTGAATGCCCCGCATGCGGGGCAAAGATCGTCATTCCTGACAACCGTCCTGACGACGGAGTCTCGCGCCATGCCGCAGGCGATGTCGATCCCGATACAATTCAGGCGCTTAAAAGCAGAACCATAAGAATCGACCTTGGGGACTTTTGATGGTTTGAAAGAGGAGCAGGATTTATGGCACGCAAGAAACAAAAAAAGAAAGCCCGCCGCCAGAAGCGCAGTTCATCGCGGAAGCTCTCGCTTATTCTTGCGTTTGCCATTTCCTTTCTGCTCGCCGTCTATTCGGCAGCGGGAGTGTGGTTTGTGCATCATCCCCGCGGATGGATAAGCAAAGAGCTAGAAGAAAATCCCCTCCTCTCCGCATCACTCCTCTGGATAGGCAATCCTGTAGGCGACATCACAGACGCGCTCAATCTGACGGGGCGCGATGTTGTGTACGAATACGACGAGATGGCGCCTGCAGGCTCCGTTGCCTTTGCTGGCCTTCCGGTCCGCACGGGGGCGAACGCCCCCTCCGACGTAAAGATTCTCGACCGCGGCGAATTCATCATCGGCTGGTCTGACTCGCTGCGTCACCCCCTCTGGTGCGCATATCATGTGATAAAGGATTCTTCGCACATAGAGCGCGAAAGACCCAACTTCACAAGAGACAAGCAGGTGCCTCTCTGTCCAGGACCGAAGGACTACTTTAAAAGCGGCTACGACCGCGGCCACATGGCCCCAAATCACGCCATTGCTTCTCGGTACGGCGCATCTCAGCAAAAACAATCTTTTCTGATGAGCAACGTCGTTCCGCAAACACCTCAGCTCAACCGCGGCGTGTGGCGCGTCCTTGAACATCGCATAGCTGATTTATGGACGGCAAGGTACGGAGAAATCTGGGTCGTCGTTGGATGCGTGCCGTCTCGCGATGGAGAAAAAATCCCCGGAACAGATATTGATGTGCCATCGGCATTCTATCAAGTCATCATCGCACAGGAAGGGCTTGATATTAGAATGCTTGCGACATACTTCCCCGCAGACACGCAATGGAACGCATGGGCGGCGCGGCACATAGTATCGGTCGATGAGCTTGAAGAAATTACAGGCCTTGACTTCAACTCAGAACTGCCAGATTTCATTGAGCGCCCTCTTGAGGCGGAACTTCCGAGCCGTCTCTGGCCAATCCGCCCGACAGACATAATCCGTCAGATTCTCCTGCGATTCAAATAAAACGACCGTTGCCTTATAGCAAGGCAATTTTTACGCAAGAAGAAAAACGCGCGGAGAGTCAAGCGCATCTCCAGGGTAAAATTTCATCCGTACTCCTGCGTTAGAAACATCAAGGCGATAATGCCCAGCGCCGTAATTTGAGAAATATTCGACGAGACCGCGCTTGAAAAAGGCGACATCCTCTTCAAAATCCTTAAACTGCTCGTCCGTGAAGCGGCCTTTCAACGCCTTGTAGTCTGAAGGATCATCATCTACACTCACCAATGTCGCTCTCTCTTGTTTTGCCCAAACGGAATTGGCAGTAAACTCGCAAAACGACCCGAACTTGTTTTCATGCCTGTAATAGTTTGTCATGTGCGTATGGCCAGAGAGAACTATCGCCTTGCGGCGCGAGAGCGTCTCATAGAGGCGCACGCGGGAGGCGTCCGATTTTTTATTGCCGCCGAGTCTCCAGCGATACGCACCAGAGCGCGAACAAGTCGTAAACGGCCCGTGCGTGACGAGAAAAACGTAACGCGCTTGAATATCTGCGTCTATCAAGTCTGAAATTGGATTTAAGTCTTCCATTTCAAAATGGCAGAACACCCATAAGTCTGGCCCCTTGCGAAATGAAAAAGCTGGATACTTAAGAAGTTTAGAGTTACTCTTTCCAGTGAGTTTCGCCACTTCCTTTGTCATAAACGGCTCGGCAAAATCAAAATACGCATCCCAGGCGCCTTTGCCTCTGAAATCATGATTGCCCACAACTGTAAGAAACGGCAAGGCCTCCGGATATGGCCCACGCAGATATTTAATGCAGTCGTCGAGCATTTTCCTGTGTGTAGGAACGTGATCGCAATCGCCTTGAATGATATCGCCGAGCTGAAGAATAAAATCTGTCTTTTCACGATGGGCGAGAGAAGCGCTCGCATTGAGAAGTTTCGGGCAGCGATCCTTCCACATATTGGCATTGCGAACGAATTCCGCATTTTGAATCTTCGCCCATGGGTTGGAGTTGTCGTAATGAGAATGATATACGCTTATCGGATCTGCGTCATAATGAGTATCTCCCAAAACTGCAGCCGAATAAGAGTCTCCCTCGGAAGAAAAGTTAAACATTTTGCATCCTGCAGTTGCAGCAGCAGAGCCGATCAAAAACTCCAATCTTGTTATGCTTTTCATATTCGTAATTATCTCACATTAATGAATGTCTAGCCGCAAAACACTATGTCTTGCGGAGGCGGTGAGGAAAAAGTGACGCGCTGACCTGAAACTGGATGGATAAACGAAAGCTCCACAGCATGAAGGAGCGTTCGGGCGGGAGGACGCTTAAGGCTCAAATCCTTTCTCCTGTCTCCGTAGACGGTGTCTCCCGCTATGGGATGCCCAAGCTCTTTTGCGTGAATGCGTATTTGATGCATGCGCCCAGTCTCGATATCAAAGCGCACAAGAGAAAGCGACCCGCTCCTGCCTAATGTTTCATAGCGTGAAATCGCCCTGCGTCTATCACGCCCGATCAAGGAATCAACAACACCCTTCGCGGGACGCGGGGCGCCGTGGCATACTGCAAGATACGTCTTCGTGATGTCCTTGTGCGATTCAAACTGTTTACGCAGAAAGAGATACGCGCTCTGAGTCTTCGCAAAAACGATTACGCCTGACGTGTCTGCATCAAGCCTATGCACGACTCCCGGACGCGACACGGAGCCAACTGACCTTGAGGAAGGCGAGTGTGAAACGAACTCATCGGAAAGCGTCCGCCCTTCGTGTCCAGGAGCTGGATGGACATAAACACCTGCCTCTTTATCCGCTACAAGAATTGCAGCGTCCTCATATATTATTTTCACCTGCTTTTAAGAAATTCTGTGTACCCGCGACGGCGCAGACGGCATGCTGGGCACTTGCCGCAACCTTTCCCGGGAATGCCGTTATAACACGTGACGGTCTCGTTTTCAATAACATCTAAAATGCCAAGTCTCTCCGCAAGCGCCCAGTCCTCGGCTTTTGTCATGTGCATGAACGGAGCGACGATTTTTATTTTGTAATCAAGCGCAAGACGGATGGCACGCCCCTGAGCACGCACAAACACGTCGCGGCAATCGGGATAGCCTGAAAAATCAGTCTCCGAAACGCCGATATAAACTTCATGCGCACCGAGAGATTTCGCCCACACAGATGCCGCCAAGAGAAAAAACGCGTTGCGCCCTTCCACGACAGTATTGGGGCAGCGAGCACCTTTCTTCTTTTCGATTTCGGCCGAACGGTCAAAAAGCGCGTTGTCTGTGATGGAGGAATAAAAATCCATCTTTACCATCTTGTGCGTATCAACGCCAAATCGTTTGGCTATGCGCCGCGCATACTTCGTCTCAACGCTGTGGCGTTGACCGTATTCAAACGTGATTGCAGCAACTCTCTCGGCGGAATATTTCCGCACTGCCAGCGCAAGAGACGTAGCAGAATCCTGTCCGCCCGAAAGAACAACTACAGCCTTATACTCTTTTTTCATCTTAGAATCACAACTGTTGGCTTTGCTTTAGCCGTAAAAAACTCTGCTTCGGATGCATTCGACGATTCTCCTTCCGCATTGAAAGCGCGCACCGAAACACGGTAACGGGAGGACGGCGCAAGAGGTGAAAAGCCCAGCTGCGCGGACGAAACGCGATGCGCTCCTCCTGGAAAAGAAACTACCTTCGTTTCACGCGAAATTTCCGCCGCTCGCACCTTTCGCACAAAAGAAAGAGAATCTACAATAACTCTCCTGCCGCTTTTCGCGCTATCTTCAACAATAAGCAACTTTGCACCGTAAGGAAGCGACGAGACATCGACGATCTCTTCAGCAAAATCATCTGCAAGTTCAATCGTCTTTACAAGATTTGTAACAGAGCCGTCCGTCCAGCGCAAATGCGTCTTGGGAAAATCCCCTGGATAGCGCTTCAAGCGGATATGAAAAGAAACTCCTGAATAATCATCAACAGCGTCTATCCCAAGTACGCCGTGCATATCGCCTTTTGAAATCTGACAAAGGCCAGAGGAATTTTCTGGCGCATAGATGCGCACGCCGAAAAGACCCTCGTAAAGCTCAGGAAGGCGCGCGGAAAAGTCACTTGTGTTTCCTGCCGCAGAAAACTGCGAAAAGTCGCACGAAAAAATCTCCTCGCTTTCAGGCGCGTCAGCTTCCACACGCGCGATGACAATTTCATTTGAAACGGCGGAAAAAGAGTTCACCCAAGAAAAAGCCGCACGTGAGGACAGTGCACGGAGAACTGCAAGAGACGCAGGCGCCTCCACTGGACTTGCCGTTATAACGGATAATTCAGAAACTCCCCACACGCCAGTATTTCCAGTCCCCTCAAGCCTGATTGAAAACTTGCGGACGCCCGTCTCCTCAGGTATAAGCACAAGCTGTTTTTCAAACGAATCCTTTACCGCCACGGAAGAAAGAGCGCCGAGAAAAACGCCGTCCTCGCCCGAAAAAACATTCAATGATCTCGTTGGAGAAGTCGAAGTACATCTTACAGAGAAAATAATACCTACGACGGGACGAGGAAATTCAACCGAGATAAGAGTGTCTTTTAAATGATTGAATTTCAAACAATCGGAAGAATAAGTCTCAAGCCCTTTGAGGCGCCAGCCGTCGACAAGAACATCCACCGCGTCTTTATTTGCCGCCGCAGCAAGTTTTGCAACATCGATGACATTCGTAACTGAAGCAAAAACAGGCGACGGCGCTAGAGCGCATAAAACCGCCCCGCACGCCGCCGCTATCAGATTACGAAACAAAACCACCTCAGCGTTTTTTTGCTGGCGCAGGGTTTATCGGTGTCTCTTTGACGAGAGAAGCGATTTTTTCCGTCACTTCCGGATTGGAGCGCAAGAACTCGATTGTCGCAAGAGAGCCTTGTGCAAGCTGCGTGTCTCCGAAGGAAAGCCAGCTGCCCCTCTTCTCCACGATTCCGCGTGCCAAAGCGGCATCAAGAACCGACCCTTCATACGAGATGCCGCAAGTGTAGAGAATATCGAACTCAGCCTCAGTGAAAGGCGGCGCGACTTTGTTCTTGACGACTTTCACGCGCGTGCGGTTGCCGACAACCTGCCCTGCCGTATTTTTAATCGCTCCGATTCTCTGCACCTGCAATCTGCACGAAGCGTAAAACTTAAGAGCCTTGCCTCCTGGAGTCGTCTCGGGATTGCCGAACATAACGCCAATCTTCTCACGCACCTGATTCGTGAAGATGCATAGCGTCTTCGTCTGGGCAAGTACACCCGTAAGCTTGCGCATCGCTTGGCTCATAAGGCGCGCCTGAAGACCCATGTGGCTATCGCCCATATTGCCGTCAATTTCCGCCTGCGGAGTGAGAGCCGCCACGGAATCCACCACAATCACATCAAGCGCACCAGACTTGCAGAGCTGCTCGCAGATTGTAAGAGCCTCTTCGCCTGAGTTCGGCTGGGAAACGAGAAGATTATCGAGGTCAACGCCGATCTTCTTCGCATACGTCGGATCAAGCGCATGTTCAGCATCGATGAACGCAGCGACACCGCCCGCCTTTTGAGCGTTAGCGACGACATGAAGGGCGAGAGTAGTCTTACCTGAAGACTCCTGCCCGTAGCACTCCACAATGCGCCCACGCGGCAAACCGCCGACACCAAGCGCCATGTCAAGCGAAAGCGCGCCTGTTGAAATGACGGGAATATCTTTTACTTCTTTGCTGCCAAGGCGGATGATCGACATCTCGCCGAATTCCTTGCGGATCTGGCTCATAACTGCATCTAGAGCCGTGTTGCCTGTTTTTTCTTCTGTTGCTTTAGCCATCTTGTTATACTCCAGTTTAATAGTCTCAAATTTCCTTGCACATTATATCATATTACGACATCTTACGAATTATGATTTTCCTCTGCGCGTGCCGCCGCGGAGACAACTCGCCCTTCCGGAGGAAGGTCCTCACGCGAGAAACCGCAAGCCGAAAGCACCTTGTCTGTCGTCTGGAAATGCGCCTTGCAATGATTCATAAGCCACACCGCCCCATTCTTGCGCACCATCTCCTCGGCAAGCTCTCGCACGCGCGGCGCAGATGAGCCTGCCGGCACCGACTCGCGCCCTTCGCGCGGCGGTCCGAAAAGTTCTTCGCTCATCGCCGCGATATCTCTGAGAAAAATCTCGCGCGCGATTACAGAGGCGGCCGCTACGGCTATATCATCTTCTGCGCGATGCCTCTGCTCAATAACTATCGCCTTGCCGCGCTCCTTCAACGCTCGCAGGATTGTGCTTTCAGTTGGGGCAAATTGGTCCACCACCACACGAGGACATCCCTCACGGCGCGTGAGAAGCTCTTCAATCGCCGTGCCGTGCGCCCACGCAAGCATGCGGTTGATATTGCGAATCTTCGAATAAAGGCGGTTGTACGCTGGAGGCGAAAGCTTAACTACCGCATACCCGGTAGGGCCAAGGAGAACGCGGAGAGACGCGCCTGCAGCCAAGACAGCCTTATCCGTCATCTGCTTACAGTCTTTTACCCCAAGCTTTTTAATCTCGGCGGAAAGCTTCTCGTCTGTATATGCGCAGCATACGACAAGGGGACCGAAATAATCACCTTTTCCCGATTCATCACTCCCTCCATGAGGAGATACGAGCTCGGGATTTAGAATTTCTTCATAACCTAACGTGGCCGCGCCAAGCACATTGGGCTCAAGAACGAAAAGGACGAAATCTTGAGCCTTTGCACCTTGAATGCAAAGCTTGCGCTTACCGTGGCGAACCTTCTCATACAGCGTTGCGTTGAACTTTTCGCCCTCGATCGACCACAACGCGTAAGGAACAGTGCGCGGACGGTAATTACCTGCTGAAACGACAGCACCGAGAAGCATCTGCTGCTCCTCGGTCAGTTCGTAGGTAAACACCGTTTTTTTAGACTGTTCCAAACCTAAACTCCGTCGTCGACCTGTACTTTTCTCCCGCCTTTACAAAAACAGTAGGCCATTCAGGGCGATTGGGCGAATCGGGCGCGTGCTGCGTCTCAAGCGCGATTCCGCAGCGGAACGAAAGATGTTCACCACCCTTTGCCGTCTGGTCATACGAAGCCCAGTTTGCAGTGTAAACCTGAAGACATGGCTCCGATGTTGCAACTTCCACCGATCTGCCGTTAAGAGGGCAGGAAAGAACTGCCGCCGTAATAAGAGCGCGGGGACGACGCGACGTAGCCATTTCGCCCTTATCAAGCACCCAGCAATGATCATAACCTTTGCCGATTTCAAGATCACGGTCGGCGGCGTTGATTTTCTCGCCGATTCTCATACCGCGGCGGAAATCAAACGGCGTTCCTGCGACGGGCTTTATCTCGCCTGTAGGAATCTGCCCTTCATCGGTGGGAAGATAATTCTTCGCAGGTATTTTCAACTCATGGTCTTCAATCGTGCCGCCCGCTTCGCCCTTGAAGTTGAAATAGACGTGCTGCGTCATATTTATCGGGGTAAGCTTATCGGGGACCGCCTCGTAATCGACTCTCCACACGTTTTCAGGCGTAAGAGTGTAGACGACTTTTACATCAACTTTGCCGGGGAAACCTTCATCGCCGTCCTGCGAAACGTGCGTAAAGACAACTCCAACATTATCGCCGTCGACAAACGGCTCAGCTCCCCATACGTAAGCGTCCCAACCGCGTGCGCCGCCGTGCAAATTGCATCCAATGCCTCCCGGAGCATTATTCAATGCAGGAAGACGAACGACCTTCGAGCCGATTTTAAATTTTCCATGGGCGATGCGGTTTCCGTAACGGCCAATGATGCAACCCCAGTACGGGTCTCCGTTATCCCATCCCGAAGGATCGTCAAAGCCCACAACCACGTCTTTCAACTTCCCTTTTCTATCAGGAGTGAAAAGCTTTACGATCTTCCCGCCATAATCGGAAACTTCCATCACCACACCGCCTTTTCCGCGCAATGTGAATTTCTTTGCCTTTTGGCCGTACTTGGTAATCCCGAAATCGGAGACTTCAAAAGATGGTTTTTTCATAATTTTGTATTATATCAAAAATGTCCGTATGGAGGCGGCGATGCGCCGTATGTCAGAAATCTTCAGCGTCGGATGCACCCAAAAGCCGACAGTTGCGCTCTCAAGCTTAGATGCCATCGGCAATGCCTTTTCAAGTGGCCAGAGAATGCGGTAGGCAGGAAGTGACGACTTCTGCATAGACTCGACAAGCTTTGCAACGGAGCAGGAAAGCGCGCTCGGCTTCAAAACGACGGGAATGAGCCAAAAGCTCGCCTTGCGCTCAGGAGTGTCGACAGGCCATATCTCGAAAGGGGATTTCTCTCCTAACTGCGCATCAAGCGCACGAAGAGATTTCAAAAGTTCCTCTGTAAGACGGCGGCGACGCGGCATTTGCCAAGTTTCAAAACGCGACAACTCGCATAGCCCTACTGCGCTCTGCACTTCTGTAAGCCTTGCGTTATACCCGACACGTTCGTACTCCTTCGGGGCGCTTCCAACCTTCCAGCCGTGATCGCGCAGCGACTCAACTGCTCGCGCCGTTCGCACTGAACGGCAGACAACCATTCCGCCTTCACCAAGCGTTGTGATATGCTTTGAGTGACAGAAAGAAAAACACCCTACATCGCCTAGCGTACCGACTTTCTTTCCGCGATACTCTCCGCCGAGGCATTGTGCGCAGTCTTCAATCACATAAAGTTTTTTCTTTTTAGCCAAGGCGAGAATAGGCCCCATATCGGCGACCTGCCCGAAAAGATGAACTACGACAATCGCTTTTGTGCGCGGAGTTAAGACGCGTGAAATCGTTTCGGCGTTGAGCATGTGATCGGCGCCGACATCTGCATAAACGGGGTTCGCCCCGGCGTTCAAAACGCACGTTGAACTGGCTCTAAATGAATATGCGGTAACGACCACATCGTCACCCCTCCCGATGCCGAGCGCTTCCAAAGCAAGATGGAGAGCAGCCGTTCCTGAAGAGACGGCAAGCGCCTTCTTCACTCCAAGATACGATGCAAACGCCTCTTCAAACGCTTTCCCGCGCGAACCTGTCCAATAATTAACGCGCCCTGAACGGAGAACTTTAATTACTTCACGTTCGCTCTCGCGTGAAAACACTGGCCAATCGAGAGGCTCTTCACTCGGCACTGATCTTTCCGGCTCGCTTTTTTTAGAGCGCCTCATATTCTTACATCCCCTTTGCCGCCTTGTCGGAAGATATTCCAAGTGCACGCTCAAAATCGGCACGGGGAAGCGAGCCTACAACTTCGCGCACAACTTTACCACCGCGGAACATTTTAAACGAAGGAATGCTGCGCACTGCGTACTCAGAAGAAAGCTCCGCGTTTTCATCAACATTAACTTTGACGACTTTTACGGCTCCAGAGGAGGCTATCGCCTCAAGAACGGGATTCATTCTCCTGCAAGGGCCGCACCAAGGCGCCCAGAAATCTACGAGCACATCTTCTTGAGATAAAAGAACTTCTTCTTTAAACTGCTCTTTCCCCTTAATATTAACTATGCGTTTAGAAGATGAAGTCTTTGCAGTCTCTTCAGTTGGAGGCGAAACTTGCCCGTTGTCTTTCGCCGCGGATACGAGCCCCTTAGGCAAGGCGATAAACAGACCAAAGACAAAAAGAACAGTTCCGCACACGAAATTTACTGCACGCATACGCGGGCGGAGAAAAGAAAGTGCAACCTTCGCTTTATCAACAAGAAGCGCACTTAAGACCATAGGCACTCCAAGCCCAGCCGAATACGCGGCGAGTTTCACTCCCCCTGAAAGCGCACCTCCTTCGCTCGCCGCTTCAAGAAGAGCCGCGGCAAGAAACGCGCCGACACAGGGGGAAAGACAAAGCGAAAAAATAACGCCGAAAAGAAATGCCGAAAAAACGCCGCGCACCTTGACGGCCGTGGACCCGCCTATCGAAGGAAGACGGAAAACTCCAAAGAAACTGAGAGCTATTATCATGACAATAATGCCTGAGGCTATCTCAACTTCTCTGCGATATGCCGACAAAGCGGCGCCTGCACCGCCTGCAATCACACCGAGCGTTACGAAGACCATCGTAAAGCCAAGCATGAAAAAGGCTGCGCGGACGGCAGTTCTCGCGCGCCCTGCCTCACCTGTGGCGAAATACGCCAAATACACAGGAAGAAGCGGCAGCATACACGGCGAAAGAAAAGAAAGAAGTCCTTCAAGAAATGTCCTCATCGTCTACTCCTTTCTTTTGCCTTCGCTTTGAGGCGTTTCAGTTTTCCAGGCGCAGCCTTGACGCGAGTGCGCTAAGTTTTTCCATATCTCCCTTTCCGCTTTCGAACGAAAGAACAGAGCCTTCCATGCGCGGAACGATATGGAAATGAATATGGTTTACAGTCTGCCCGGCTGCTGCGCCGTTATTCTGGAGAATATTAAACCCATCACACGCAAGCGCCTTGGCGATGTGAGAAGATACCTTCTGCACCCGCTCAAGAAGAACGGCAAGAACATCAGGCGGCACATCTAAAAGCCCCTTGTAATGCTCCTTCGGAATTACAAGAGTATGCCCCTCTGAAAAAGGATTGATGTCGAGGAAGGCGAGGACAAAATCGTCCTCGTAAATTTTAAACGACGGGATTTCGCCGGCGGCTATCGCGCAGAAAACGCAGTCGTTTTTCATTTCAGCCTTCCTTCAGTTTCGCACTGAGGATCTCGATGAATTTATCGATCGTCATCGCACCGAGATCTCCATCCGCCCTGCTGCGTACGCTAATCTGACCCGACGCCTCATCGCGCGGGCCGACAACGACCTGATAGGGAACTTTCTGCATTGTCGCGGAACGAATCTTTGCGCCAAGCTTTTCAGACGAATAATCCACATCGACACGGAACGACGCGGCAACAAGCGCATCAGCAACGCGCTTTGCGTAATCGGCGGCTTTGTCGGAGACTGGCAGCACGCGCACCTGCTCAGGCGCAAGCCAGAGAGGGAACGCTCCTGCATAATGCTCGATAAGAATTCCGAAAAATCTCTCAATCGACCCGAGAAGAGCACGATGAACCATGTAAGGACGATGGTCCTTGCCGTCGGCTCCGACATACGAAAGGTCAAACCTTTCGGGAAGATTGAAGTCAAACTGCACAGTGCCCAGCTGCCACGGACGCCCAAGAGCATCCTTGATCTTCATATCAATCTTAGGCCCGTAGAATGCGCCGCCCCCTTCATCAACCTCGTAAGAAAGCCCTTCTTCTTCAAGCGCCGCCCTGAGAGACGCCGTCGCCTGCTCCCAGCGTTCTGGATCACCAACGGCCTTTTCGGGCTTTGTCGACAGATACGCCTGAATCTCATGGAAGCCGAACTTGCCGAGCATTGACTTGGCAAAGTTGACGGTGTCTTTGATTTCTTTTACAATCTGCTCAGGAGTGCAGAGAATGTGCGCGTCGTCCTGCGTGAAGCCGCGAACGCGGAAAAGGCCATGCCTTACGCCGTCCTTTTCGTAGCGATAAACAGTGCCGAGCTCCGCAAGACGCATCGGAAGATCGCGATAGGAGCGCTTCTTCGCCTGATAAATCTGAATATGGAACGGGCAGTTCATCGGCTTTACGTAGTATTCCTCGACGTACGCGCCTTCTCCTTCGCCTTCCGACACCTTCATCGGAGGGAACATACCCTCTTTATAAAAGCCTAAATGACCTGACGTCTGCCAGAGATTCGCCCTGCCGACATGCGGCGTATAGACGATTTCATACCCTGCCTCGTAATGTTTCTTGCGCCAATAGTCTTCAATCGCCACCCTGATGCGCGCACCTTTGGGAAGCCAATGGGCAAGCCCGGGCCCGACCGATTCAGTAATGGTGAAAAGTTCAAGCTCGCGCCCGAGAACGCGGTGGTCGCGCCTGCGTGCCTCCTCCTCGCGCGCGATAATCGCGTCAAGCTCAGCCTTATCCTTTGCAACGATTCCGTAAACGCGCTGAAGCATCTTGTTCTTTTCGTCGCCGCGATAATAACTGCCTGCGACGCGCACAAGCTTCACGACGCCGATCTGGGAAGAGCGCTCCACATGCGGCCCTCTGCACATCTCAACGTAGTCGCCCACCGTATAAGTGGAGATATCCTCGCCTTCAGGAATATCGGCAAGGCGCTCAAGCTTGTATTTCTGACCTGAAAGCATCTCCGCGCATTTTTCACGCGAAACTACCTTCTTTTCAAAAGGCTCATCGAGCGCGATAAGACGTGCTATCTCTTCCTCAATCTTCGGGAAGTCCTCAGGAGCTATGCGGTGAGGGAGATCGAAATCATAATAAAAACCGTCATCTGTCGCAGGACCGATGTCGACTTGCACATCTTCAAAAACATTCTGAACAGCGCGCGCCATAAGGTGCGCTGCCGAATGCCTCCTCATCTCTTCTGTAATCTCCGCCATATACATCTCCCTCTATTTTTAAACCCTACTTTACCTTTTTAAATGAATAAGCCTCGCGCTTCTCCCTTATTAGTGGCGGAAGCTGCGCTGCCCCGTAAACACCATCGCAACACCGGCATCATTACAGCAATCAATCACATCCCAGTCACGAATTGCGCCGCCGGGCTGGACAATCGATGTAATCCCCTCGCGGATACCAACCTCGGCACCGTCGCGGAACGGGAAGAACGCATCAGACACCATCGCGCAACCGGGAATGCCGCCCTTTTCCGCACGCGTCTGTTCCATGATTTCAGCCTGCTTCTTCGCGCCGTCCTCTTCGCCGAAGACGAGCCTAAGATCGTTGTAGGGCTTCTGATACTTCTCCCAGGCAATCCAGTCGGCATGCTTGGTGTATGCCTTATCACGCGCGATTTCTGCGACGCCGACACGATCTTGCTCGCCAGTGCCGATGCCGACAGTAGCACCATCTTTCACGTAAAGAACGCTGTTGGAAGTAACGCCCGCCTCGACAAGCCAGCCGAAAACAAGGTCTTCGTATTCTTTCGCAGTAGGCAAACGCTTGATCTTATGCTCCTCAAACGTTACTGCGCCCGTTTCTTTATTCGTAATCTTGCGATTGCAGTACGCAGGCATCATATCTTCGCTCCTGCGCGCATTGGCGCTGAAAGAAGTCTGAGCGACAATACCGCCGTCGATAAGGCTCTTAAAGTCTATAACATGCTTGGCGACGAATTCCGTAAGCCGCTCCATGTTCTTGATGCGGAAAACGCGAAGGTTCTTTTTCGTTGCAAAAAGGTCCATAACGCCTTCCTTGAAATCGGGAGCGACGACAACTTCCGCGTAATTCTCAATGATGAGTTTCGCAGTCTCAATATCGCACTCGCGGTTAAGAGCAATCGCTCCGCCAAATGCGGCGAGACGGTCGGCCTTATTTGCGCGGAAATAAGCCTCGGCAAGCGTTGAACCTGTTGCCACGCCGCAGGGGTTGTTGTGTTTTACGATAACTGCGCAAGGCTTCTCCATGAGATAGCGCAAAATATTAAGCGCGTTATCCGTATCGGTCACATTCGTCTTGCCAGGGTGCTTTCCTGACTGAAGAAGCTCGGGCACAGACGCTAAATAGCGGCCAGGCTGAAGCATTTCGACATCGCCGAGAACGAGGTTCCCATTGACGAGCCTGTAGAGGGCCGCCTCCTGACCTGGGTTCTCACCATAACGAAGCCCTTTTTCTTCTCCGCCGATATTCCAAGAGACTTTTTCATAATGGAATGTCTGGCGGTTTGCCCCGTCAATAAATGAAATTTCCATTTCAGGCGCGAAATGATCGGCCTCAATCGTCTTATAAGCTTCTTTCAAGTCTTTCATAAGATGTATTATACCATATTGTGCATTACGCAAACTTGCAGAATCGCAGACCCCTATTTTTAATAATTAAATTAAGTTATAGGCAATTCCACCATTCCCCATTCCCTCTTCCCTGTTCCCTATTCCCTCTTCCCTATTCCCTCTTCCCCCTCTTAGCGCGAGCGTTAATGTTCGCCTTCGTGGAAGGTGCCGTCCGCATGAAAGTGCCCCGCACCCTTTGACCCAGATGAAAGTAAGAGCGCCTGCTTAAGCTCGTACACCCCTTCACCCACAATTTCACAGTTCTCGAATGGAAGACCCTCCACTGCCGTCCATCCGCCGCCGCTCACGCCAGGAGTTACAGGGAAAGCGATAAAGCGCTCCATATCATGCGAATCTCTGACGAAAAGCGTCGGCTGCAAGCCAATTGAAACGATGCAACGCGACGGCACTGCATCGCGAGATATTTCAGTTTCATCTGTAACACATTCAGCTTGCGAGCGAGCCCCTGAAAGAACATGAATATCATGATCAAAAAGCACATATATCGGCACAAGGCCAGACTCGTCTCCGATACCGATTCGCACGCGACCATGATGCGCTCCCACCTTCGCGGACATCCCGTTTTTCAACTTAAGAGCATCTGATGCCGCAACGAGCGCCTTAAAGCGCAAATCGTGCGTTCGCGCAGTCTGAAGAGCCGCCGCGCCCGTCTCCAACCACGCGCCGTCCTGCGCAATCAAGTTTTCCACCATACCGTCGCTCTCGGCCCTCACCGTGATAACTCCGTCTTTCTCCTCGGCACCGGCAAGCATCGCGGCACGCTCCGCACGCTTTACCGCAAGATCATTTTCGAGCGCGGCATTCGGCGTCTTGATTTCGCGATAGACGCTAACGCGCTTTTCAAGAGCTTCAATATCATGAGAGCGGGCAACGAGATCGGGCGACGACACCTTAAAAAGCGCATCGCCCTTCTTAACCTCCGCCAAAGGCTTGACGAGAAGCGTAAGGCGCCCCGCGACTGGAGAGGCGACGACCTTGCGCGCATCAGGGCTCAGTTCATATCGCCCAGCAAACACAACTGTTGAAGACACGCGACGCTTCTCGGCGTGGACCGTTTTCAGCCCCATCACATTCTGCACCGCCTTCGTAACAGAAACTGATTTGAGAGCGCTTTCCTCCTTATTGTGTTTTTTCTTATGCCTCCCATCCGCGCATTGGGTATGTTCATGATCGTGCTCATGCTTATGCTCTTTATCGTTTCCGTGCGCATGATTGCGCCTATCATCGAGTGCCGTTGCATACACGGAGAGGTCGTGATTTTTCACATTCACATGATTATGACTACAATTTGCACCGTGTTCGTGGGCATATGCCAAAACGAAGGACAAAACGGCAATTGCAACGAAAATATTTACCTTCCTTTTCATAACTTCTCTCTCCTTATCCTTATCAACGATTAACCTTTAATCTCTCAAGCTCGGCGACGGCCAGCGCAACATCGCGCCGCCACTCAACGTCGGCAAGTTCAAACTCCATTATCTCGTCCCTTACGGCAAGATATTCCATCGGCGTAAGTTCTCCGGCATCAGCAAGGGCGTCCGTATGTTCGCGCTCGCTTGAGGGCACAGGCGGATGCGCTAAAAGCTCAGTAAGATTCGCTCGCGCCTCCGCGCCATCGCACACAAGTTTTCGCCACGTATCAATCGCCTCAAGACGCGCCGCATCCCTCGCCGCTTCCGCTTCAGCGATACCCTTACGGTTGCGGTTCCAAAGAGGTATCGAAAGTCCGGCGACGATGCCAAACCTATCTAACCCCTCTTCGTTTACGTAGGCGGGGCCGAGTTTTAAATCTGGATACTGGCGGCGTATCTCGGCCTTAAGCGCGTGTTCCGTGCCGCCGAGACGGACGAGCGCTGCGATAACTTTAGGATGCTTGACAAGCTCAAGCGGGTCGTCGTCCTTCGAAGGTTTTGCGACATTATTTTCCTCTGCAATCTTCAGCTCGATTCTGCATCCAGGGCGAAGACCTAAAAGACGCAGAAAATCAATTTCAGCGGCAGTCGTCTCCTTTGTGTTCTCCATGATTTCATGGCGAAGAGTATGCATCTTGCGGCGCAATCCTGCAAGTTCTGAAGCGCTTACCTCTCCTGCCTCATGAAGACGCTTGACATTCCTGCGCGCACGCTCCGCACGTTCGTCGTGCCTCCAGTCGACGAGCATCTTGCCGCGCCGCCTGAGCGCGCAAAGACGAATGGCCGCTTTTCTTGCTTCAGCGGCGACATCCGATTCCGCAGATCGAATATCTGCCGCATCTGCCTCAGCGTATGCCTCGGCAGCTTTCTTATCAAGCTTAAGCGCGCCCGAAAGAGGAATTGTAAAAGCTATCGATCCTCCGCCGAGAAAAGGATGGCTGCTCGGGTTTACAATGCGCATAAGATCAAAGTCGAGTTCAGGATCATCCCACCAACCGCTCTCTTTTGCTATCTTGGCAGATCCTCCCGCCTTAAGGCGCATCATGTTAAGCTCGCGGTTTCCTATGAGAGCTAAGTTAGACGCGTCCTCAAGTTTCGTTATGTAAATTACATTCGTTTTCCCCGCCTGAGCCTCCTGCTCCCAGTCTATCGGTTTTTCCTCATACGAACGGCACCCGGCCAAAAAAGTGGCGGCAAGCACCATAACGTAAAATACTTTTATATGAAACTTTTTCATTACTCTTTCTCCTGACCAAGTCCAACGATTAGGGCCGCCGCAGGCAGTACAATAAGATTGAGCGCCGTCGCTCCGAGAATTCCGCCGAACTGCACGACTGCAAGCGGAGCTAACAGTTCTCCTCCAGGCTTATCGCCCGCAATCATAATTGGAATTAGCCCAATCACTGTCGTAAGCGACGTCATGACAATCGGCGCCATGCGCTCCTGAGATCCGTCGCGGACAGCGTCTATTAGCGTTGCGCCTTCTTTCATTCTGTCGGAATATGCATTGATAAGCAAAATTCCGTTGCGGAGCACAAACCCAATCACCGTTACGAAACCTACGAGGGAAGAGACGGAAAGGACAGGCTCTGCAAGCGCCACCGCCACAATCGATCCCACAAGAGCGAGAGGAACGTTAAGCATCGAGAGCATTGCGGCGCGGCCGGAGCCAAGCGCAAATACGAGAATAAAGAAGATACCCGCCACAAGCCCTACGCCGAGCACACCCAATCGACGCGACGCGCTTTCGCGAGCCTGATAGCTCCCGCCGAACGAAACTGTGCACCCGGCCGCCGCGGCAATCGGAGATAGCTGAGCGCGGAGCTCCTCCACGAGATTCCCGATGCTTGCGCCAGGGGCAGGATTACACGATATAAGAGCCTTGCGCCGCCCTCCTTCTCGCAACATGAGATTTGGCGTCTCTTCAGGAACTATGTGCGCAACATCATCGAGACGCACGCGTTTTCCGCCGCGCCCTGAAACGACAAGCGATTTTACGGTGTTTAAGTCATGAAGATTTTCATCGCCCGCAAGGCGCACCGTAAGAGAGCGCTTGCGCAAACCGTCGCGCACTTCACCGACCTGAGCGCCATTGAAAGTAGCGGCTACCTGCTCGCCGATTTCACGAGGTGTTATACCTGCCTCAACAAGCGACGGCATATCATAATCGATGCGAAAAGTCCGCACTAAAAACTCGCGGTTGGCACGGACATCGGAAACTCCTCTATTAGACTTAAGAGCCGCATTCATCTTCGCCACCGTATCGCGCAAGAGATCGACATCCTCGCCGAACACGTTGACGGCAAGCTCCGCTTCTGTTCCCGACAGAACTGCGCTTATGCGGTGAGCGATAGGATAGCCGACAATCAATGCGCATCCTGGAATTTCTCCGAGGCGTTTGCGAATCTCGTCGCGCACCGCCTCTGTGTCGCCATTTAAATCGACGCGTACGACAAACTCGGAACTGGAGACAGGCTCTGCATGCTGGTCGCGCTCGGCGCGCCCCGTGCGGCGCGTCACGGAGAGGACGCCGGGGATAGACGATATTGCAGGAACGCACGCCTCACTCAGCCGTTCCGTTTCGGCAAGCGACGCGCCGGGCGGAAGCGATACCATCACATTAAAAGAATCCTCGCGAAACGGAGGCAAAAAACTTGAACCGAATCCCGATGCGACATAAAGCGCGTACCCGGCCGAAGCGAGTGCAAAGAAAATGACGCTTTTCGGAAATCTAAGCGCAAGGGCAAGAAACGGCCGATAAATTGCCCGCATTACAAGCACGCCAAAAGAGACGCCCGCGTCTTTTCGCTTCGCCGCAGGCTTTTTATCTGCGCTGCCGCCGAGACGTAAAACGCGGGAAAGCGCGGGAACTAAAGTCCACGCGCAAATAAGCGACATCACGAATACTGAGATGTAGGAAAGCGCTAGCGGACGGAAGAAGCGTCCTTCAAGACCTGAGAGCATCAAGAGAGGAACGAACACCAATATGACAATTAGGGTCGAAAAGAGAACGCCTGGCGCAACACTCGCCGCCGCGTCCGCAATCACAACGCTCGTCTGACGCCTATCAGATGGAGGCAAGGCAAAATTCTCTCCAAGTTTTCGCCGGATAACCTCAGTGAAAATGATAGCCGCATCCACTATGTCTCCTGCAGCTACCGCGAATCCTCCGAGCGTCATAACATTCACGCCGAGACCCAAGGAAGGGAAAAGCACAAGTCCCAAAAGAATGGATACTGGCATCGTGCAGAGCACAACGAGAATCGTCCTCAGTTCAAGCAATGTCAAAAGGAGCACCATGACAACGATTATCACAGCGTCGCGAACAACTTCACCGCCACCCTTAATGGAAGCGTTGATAAAATCAGCCTGACGGTATGCGTCGGAATGAACTTCTACTCCCTTAGCCTTGACAGTTTCCGAAAATTCGGCAAGTACTCGGTCAAGCTCTTTAGTAAGCGCTATCGTGTTTCCGCCAGGGGATTTCTGCACCGAAAGAACGACTGCCTCCTGCCCGTTGAACGACGCGCTGCCGCGACGAGGCTCGCCTGCAACTGAAACGTCTGCAACGTCGCCAAGCCTAAGTGTATCACCGCTTTCAAGAGGAATGGGAGATAACCTTAAAGCCGACAAAGTATCTGCGCGCGCAATCTGCCTTAACGGCACCTCCTCGCCGCCGACATTCGCTAAATACCCTGCGCTCAAGAACGTTCGCGTATCGCGAGCGGCCTCAATGACGTCGAAAAGCGAGAGCCCCGCTTCTGCAAGGCGTCGCGGCTCTACGGCAATGCGGTATTCGGGGAGGCGGCCGCCTATAACGGCAACTTCACCAATCCCGGGTATCGCAAGAAGACGAGTCCTAAGATCGTATTCGGCAAGTTCACGTATCTCAAGGGGAGACATTCCGCCTTTCTTGCCAGTAAGCGCTACAAGCATAATTTCGCCTGTAACAGAAACTATCGGAGAAATTTCAGCATGAGCCTCTTGAGGGAGCGATTCCTGCACGCGGGCAAGGCGTTCAAACACATCGAACCTAGCGCGCGACACATCTACATCCCAATCGAAATCGACCCAAACAAAAGAAAGTCCTCCGCTGGAGCTGGAGCGTATCGTCGACACTCCCGGGATTCCATTCATTACTGATTCGATAGGAATAGTAACAAGCTCTTCCACTTCCTCTGCCGTAAGTCCACCTGCCTCAGTCTGAATTGTGACACGCGGAACTGAAATATCAGGAAACACATCCACGGCAAGCTTCTGCCATGTAGCGAACCCCACCGCCGCCGCAATCAACAACGCGGCTATTACCGTTTTAGGGTTGTCTGCTGTAAACTTAAATATCCTTCTCATGATTCCTCCCGATGCTCAGCCGAATATGAGGCACTAAAACTGCTACAGACAAAAATCGCAAAAGTATACCACAACATTTCTCGCGGTGTCAAACATAGCCGAGTGACGTTCAGAAAGGCGAAGCAATCTCAATATGTTATAATATGCGCTACGATGAAATGGACAATATATAACATTCTCTTTCTTATAGTATACCCGTTTTTACTCCCGGGATTCCTTCTGCGAATGCTCAAAAGAGGCGGATATGCCGCAAGATTCGGCGATAGGTTTGCTCTTTACCCCGATGACATCCTTGCAAAGCTTGGTAGACGCGAAAGTCTCTCCGATAGCCACAACCCGTCACCTTCTCAATTCGTCTGGATTCACGCCGTCTCAGTGGGCGAAGTGCAGGTGGCAG
>JAEIGA010002578.1_pt1 | contig 28838 bp, 34 predicted proteins | sample 9270691 | NCBI WGS metagenome assembly JAEIGA01 (sample SAMN17057246, study PRJNA624740) | gut metagenome | biome: biome; isolation source: fecal sample | host: Bos grunniens | place: China: Xizang | collected 2019
ACGGCCCAGGGCGTCGAATGCCTACGTTTCCTCATGCTCTCAAATCTCCCTTCGTGCGAATGTCCGAAACGGCGCTCAGAACGCGCAGGAGCCTGCGTGGGCGGCGCTGGGCGCTTTGCCCTAGCACGTACCCGTCAAGGCGTGCAAACGCGCCCTCACGCCGTCTCTAGGGTGCTCTAGCGAGTTTTGCCCGATAGCGCGCGCCGTCTCATCGTCTCCACCTTGTTGCCCACCTTCGCGCACTCGCGGCAGCAGTAGCGGTGCCGTCCCTCCGGCACCTCCCCGCCGCACACGTCGCAGCGGTCCTTCCTGCCCGTGCGCGCCTCGGCCTCGCGCCTCATGCGGCCCGTGTCCACCGCCAGCAGGCCCGCGTAGACCTCGCGCCGCCTCGATTCGGCGTCCTCGTCGGAATGGTCGGCGAACTCGCCGTGCTCGTTCATCGTCAGCATCGCGGGCCCCCGTCCTCGCTCAGCCCCAGCAGCCAGTCGGTGCTGACGCCCAGCGCCCCCGCGAGCGCCGCGAGCTTCGAGCCCGTCGGGTCGCTCCGCCCGTGGGCGATGCGGTCCAGGTAGCTGATGGACATGCCCGAGCTGTACGCGACCTGCTTGTACGGCCTCCCGCCCATCGCGATGCGGACGCGGGCGGACAGGATCGGCTTGACGTCTTGTGTCATGCCTGCGTGCTCCTTCCTCGATTTCAGGTTGCCGGCAACCACAAGGCGGCAACCTTCGGTTTTTGCGGTATGAGCTGGGGATATGAAAGCAAAGACGGCGAAAATCCGGTTGCCAGGTTGCTGCTATTTCCTATATAGCCTCTTGAACGTCGCGCCTGCGCGCGCGTACGCATGGAGGGGATTTTGGCGGCAACCGCGGCAACCTTTCGCAGTTTTACCCCATATGACCTGCATAAATGCAGGTTGCCGCTTGCGATTCCGAGCGGCAACCTGCGGCAACCTGCGGCAACCTTCACCGTGTCGGCACCCAGCATCTCTGCACCCCGTAGTTGGCCGTCTTGGCCTTCTTCGGCAGGCGCGCCCACCCCTCGATGGACCCCATCGCGCGGTTGATGTCGTTGATGACGTACATGGAGTTGCCGCGCCTGTAGTCTTCGGGCAGGTTCTCGTAAATCTCCCTGCTGCACACGCGCTCGCCTATCTCGCCGGGGTTCGCGTATTTCGCGGAGTAGTAGCGTTCCGCCATGTACTCGGCCACCAGCCCCGGCAGGGGGTCGTCCTCGGTGTAGCGCTCCTGCATCGATTCGGCGCGTGCGAGCATCTCCTTCGGCAGCGTCAGGCTGGGGCGCTCGTCCTTCCAGATGCGCACGGCCTCGGCCACCGCCTGCGCGAACCACACGTGCGCGCCCTCGGTGTAGAGGAACGGGTCGCACTGGTTGCGCTGGTTGTGGCACTGTATCGGCAGGAACCGCCTGTTGCCGGTCGCGTCCGTGAGGAACTGCTCGTCGTTGGTCGTCCCTATGAACACGCAGCAGCGCGGCCTGAACACGGTCTCGCGCCCGTACTTCGGCCTGATCGAGTCGCCCGTCGACGTGATGAACGCCTTGATGCCTTCGACGTCCTTCGCGCGCTTCGTCGCGAGCAGCTCGGCGAACTCGGCTATCCACAGCCCCCGCAGCTTCTCTATCGCCGCGTCGCCCTCGATGGTCTTGAAGTTGTCGTCGTACCATTCGCGGTTCGGGCAGAACAGCGACGCGAACTTGCTCTTGCCGATGCCCTGCTCGCCCACGAGCACGGGCATGTAGTCGAACTTGATGCCGGGCTCCAGTGCGCGCGCCACCGCGCCCGTCAGCCACAGCCGCATCACGGCCTGCTCGTACTCGTCGCACTTGCAGCCGAGCATCCCCAACAGCCCGCCGATTCTCTCCGTTCCGTCCCATTCGAGCGATTCGAGCCAGTCGCGCACGGGGTTGCGGCTGTTCGACTTCGACTCGATCGCCACGGCGTCTATAACGCCCTCCTTGGTGTGGACCCCGTAGAACCGCTCGCAGTACGCCGTCAGCGCCGCGTAGTCCTCGTCGATGACGGGCCTCGGCCCGTCGCCGCCGTCCCATGGGAGCGGCAGGTCGGCCATGCGGCAGAATCCCGTCTCGCTCCACCAGAAGCGGCCGGAGAGCTTCGCGTCGCCCTTGAGGATGCGCAACGCGTTCTCGATGGTCTGCTTCACGGTCCCGTTCGACGAAACCATGAGCCTGATGCCGCTGTCCCCGATGACGTGCTCGACCTCGTTCTTGGATTTGCCCTTGTCGTAGCCCAGCGCGCTGTTCACCAGCGTGCGCAGCTCCTTGTCGTCCAGCGGACTGTCGCACCGTGCCCTGTTCGCGTCGCCGACGCTCGTGAAGATGTCCTTGTCGTCCATCCCCTTGGCCTGCAGGCTCGCCGCGTACTTGAAGAGCGTGTCGTTGCGCTTGCTCGTCTTGATCCGCTCGGGCAGCTCGAACGGCTTGCGGTCCTGCGCGCCGTTGTTGCGCACGAGGTCGAGCACCGACTGGTTCGCCTCGGCTATCGGGTAGTCGTCGGGATGCAGGTCCCATTCGTACAGGCTCCCGTTCGGGTGCCTGCTCGGCGGAGCCACGACGTAGCCGCCGTCGCCGCGCACGTCCACGCCGTCTATGACGTGGGCCGCGCTGCGGACGCTGACGCCGGCGGGGGCGCAGAAGAACAGGTGCTCCCCCCCGCTCCCCGTGGTGGCGCACGCCGTCTCGGGGAAGGTGCCGTGCTCGCGCTGCCAGTCGACGATGAACTGCGAGCCGTCGACGCCGTTGTGGTTGTCGACGTCTACCACGAAGACGCCGCCGGACGGCGCGCCCGTGGCTATGCCGATGTTGCATTCGGGATAGTCGGCCCACACTCGCCTGATGACGTCGGGGTCGCTCGTGGCGTCCTTGAAGCCGTGCTTGGTGGCTGGCTCCTTGCCGTTGTCCATACAGGGGAACACGGCGAAGCCCATGTTGGCGTATTCGACAGCAGCTCTCCCGAGCTCTGATAGCGCCGTCATAAACTCACCCCCGTCAATGAGTCGGGAGTGACGCGCCCATACGCGGTGTACGAGGTAACGAGCCCATGCGCGGCCTCCGCTATCGTCTTCTGCTTCGGGAGCATCGCCCCTGAAGCGTAGACGTTCAGCTTGTTGCGCAGTTTTGCGCGCTTTTGATCGCTGAATCCGAGTTCCGATACATAATGTGGTTTCGGCTCGATTCTGTCCGCTATTACCGCGTCATGGAAAAACCATGCATCCACCCAGGCAAACAGATATTGCATCTTCATGACTGGGGCATTCCCATCACGGTCGCCCCATGCCTCGCGAATGTCCTCAATCTTGCACATGTTGACCTCGCGCCTGGCATGTTTGTCGAACATCGAGCAGGCGAACAAGGCGATTCTCTCGTCGTACTTGGCGCTCTCGCCGTATGCGTGCAGTCGCCTATGACATCTGTCGCATAACGTTATCAAGTCGTTCGCAACATCCTCGTTGTATGGCCATCGTTCGTAGCTTGTGTGGTGGATGTGCAGCACGGACACGTTCTTGTCGGCTCCGCACCTCGCACACCTGAAATCGTCCATTTTCAGGCGTTCCAAGCGTTTCATCTGCCACTCGGGGGTCTGCAAATACGCCTCGTAATCAAGTTCCATATCTCACCCCCAATAACTCGCAAATCCTCTGCGCGCTGCGCTCGGGCTCCACGAACTCGAACCGCACGCAGCGCGTCTTCTGCATGGTCGACATCTGCCTGTAGACGGTCGGCCCCTGCAGCGGCTTCTTGGTGCCGTGCCGCATGCAGAGGCCGTCCGATTTCGGGTCGCACGCGCCCGCGTGGCGCTTGCGGCACTTGATGCAGTGCGTGTTGGTCCACTTCTCCACGTCTTCGAGGCACGCGGCCTCCCTCGTCTCCACGAGCACGACGAGCAGGCACCCGTCCTTGTTGGCGTTCGCTATCTCGCGCCTGAACCTGTCGTGCTCGCGCCCGAGGTTGGATGCCACCTCCGCGATCGAGCGCTTCGTGTCCACGAAGATGTTCGACCCATTGACCGAGTAGTCGCCGTAGTCGAGCTTGCGGCGCACGACCTCGATGCCGTGCGCCGCCCACCACGCGTGCTTCTCCGCGTGCTTGTCGCCGTCGTGCCGCTGCTGCCTCGTGTCCTCGTAGAGCAGCATGGTTACACGTTCAGGTTTCCGCCGCCCATGCCCGCGGGCCTGGACGCGCCGCCGTGTTGCGGGGCCTTCCTGCGCTCGTCGGTGACGTTCGGCTCCCTGTGGTCGCCAGTGCGCGCCTGCTCGGGCGTCAGCCAGTCGCCCACGTCGAGCGTCCAGCGGTCGTATCCCTTCTGGTTGAGCGATACTGTTCCGTCGACCACCGCGAAGAACTTCTTGCCGACGAACAGGTCCCATTGGTCTGCCTGGAACGCGGCGAGAGGGTCGAAACCCGGGTTGCACGCCTTCAGCACCTCGAACTTGCCCTTGAGGTAGTCGAGGTTCGACCAGCTCACGTACTCGTTGTGCATGAAGTCCTTGTCGGGGTCGGGCTTGCCGTCCCAGTCCATGAAGTACGGGTCGCTGTACTTCAGCGCAAAGTCGCCGCTCGCCACATCCCAGACGAACATCACGCAGCTCTTCGCGATGCCGTCAGTCACGCTGCCGTCCTTCTTGGTCCAGCTCGTGCGCACGGCCTGGATCATGAGCTCGTAGACTCCCGGCTTCATCTGCTCGATGCCGCCGCCTCCGCCCTGCTTGGCCTCGGCGTTGTTGTAAGCGTTCATGTCGATGTAAGGCATGGTATCGTCCTTTCTACTAGCCTTATCGAGCCGCCCGCGCCTCTGCGAACGGGTCTATCCTGTCGTTGATTCGATACGCCTCGCGAATTCGCGAGTCGACCATCTTGAGGTCGTTGTCGATGAACTCTTCCGCGAACAGCCCGGGCGGGCACTTCGCGGGATTGGCGTTGTTGGTGTGGAATCCGTAGCGGTCGCCGACCTTCTCGGATTGCAGCGTGCACGTGACGAGCCCGCGTATCATCAGCTTCTCGTTGAGCAGCTTTCCGACCGTGAGTATGTCCACGGTGCCGTCCGGCTGCTTCTCCTGGTGGAACGTGAAGTACACGATGCGCGTGGCGTCGCCGTCCTCGATGACGGCCTGGAACAGGTTCCACATGCGCGCTGCCACGTCCGTGTACACCGCGTAGGTGTTGTCGTACTTCTCGTCGCCCGTCGACCACCGCACGTACATCTCGGAAATGAGGAACCCCGCATCGTCCACGACGACGGCTGGTTTCTCGTGGTGGTTGTTCAGGTAGCTCTGCACGATATCCACGCGCAGCGGCTTGTACCCGCTCTCGTCCTGGCTCGCCAGCTTGATGGCCAGGTCTGGGATGCTCACCGTCTCCAGCTGCCTGTCGAAGAACGGCAATATCTTGTTCTGCACGTTCAGCACGGTCACGTCGCCCTCGTCGAAGTTGCGCATCGAGTACGACTTGCCCGTGCCGCTGTTGCCGATCAAAATAATTGGGATTGACATGTCACTCTCCTTCCAGCATGTACGCCACCGCATCCCCCAGCTCCCCGCCGAGCGAGCGGGCGACCTTCTCCGGCTCGATGCGCAGCGTCGTGCGCGTCACCCTCGCGGGCATCGCGGGTATGTGGACCGGCACCGCCGTGCATCCGTCGGGCACTTCGCCCGTGTCGGCGAACATCTGCTCGACTCTCTTCATGTCCACGGTGGCGTAGTCGTTCTCGACGGCCCATTCGAGCAGCCGCGCCCGGTTCTCGACCTGCAACCGCATCTCCGTGCGCTCCGGCTCGGCGGGGCTGGTCGTGAAGCTGTACGTGCCGACCTTCTCGCCGTCGACCTCCACGTCGAGCGTCTTGGGCGGTGCGCCGATGGCCTTGGCCTTCGCGTAGCGCTCCCGCATGATCGCGTCGAACTCGCCGCGAAGGTTGAATTCCTCGCCGGTCTTGACCTCCGCAGACACGACCTTGTAGAGCGCCTGCGCGAGCGCCATGCGCCGCACGACCTCCGCATCGTGCTCGGGGTCGATGACCTCGGCCTCGGCGTCCTCGCGGTTCCACGGCGCGAGCGGGTCGCCCGCCCAAACGCCGTCGGGGTAGTTATCGTTTGCGCCCATGTTTGCGCTCCCTTCTCTTCGTGGGCCTGGCAGACCTCCCAGCGGCGCGCTCACGCGCCTCGCGCTGCTCGTCGGTCAGCCCGCAGTGCGTCTTGTTGATGGGCGGGTAGTAGACGTCCCTCGTCAGCTCGTGGTCCGTCATCTACATCACGCCCCTCTCGATCAGCTTCAGCGCGTCGCCGTCGACCTCGTATGCATCGCCCGCGTCGTTGAAGAGCGCGAACGAGTCGTACTGGGGATACTTCCCGCCCATCGAGACGTGCGTGCTGCTGAACCCGACCTCGCCCGCCTGCCTGTGGAACACCTGCATCGCGGCCTTCAACCGCTCGACGGACTCGCGCATCTCGTCGGTCATCGCGATCTCGGCCTTCATTACAGCCACCCCCAGACGAAGCCCGCGAGCAGCATCGGCCCGAAGGACAGCGCCACGCCGACGCCCGCCCAGAAGGTGCCCCGAGCCCATTCGCGCTCGCGTTCCGTGGTATACTTGTCAACCGAAGTCAGCCACGCGAGCGACTTCTCGCGGGCGCGCCTGACCGCCAAGTTGCGGCGCGCCCTGCCTTCCCTACTCCCCATGTCCTTCTCCTTTCAGCGCTTCCCCCAGGGCGCACAAGAGCCGCCCCAGCTCGTCCAGCTTCCCGTCCACGCGGGCCAGCAGCTCCGCGTTGCCGCCGTCGTCGGGCGGGAACAGCAGCGGCCATTCCCGCGTGCAGTTCACGTGCCACGTGCGCCCGACCTGCTCCGCGTTGCGGATGATCCCGTTGCGGCACTCATGCGTCACGGTGTTCAGCTGCGACGGCTTCGGCTCGTCGGTCCTGTACCGCCAGCAGGCCAGCTCGTGGGCCGTCATGACCACATCAGGCATGTTTTCTCCTTTCTCCCGTGGTCCATCCATCCGTCCGCATCCAGATGCGGCCGCGCGCGGGCGCGCCAGCCGTCCTTACACGGGCGGCGGCGGAGGCGGGCGCCATGAAGCAAGAAGATGAAGGGGGTCGCGGGCTATGCCCGACCCGCGACGTCGTATCCGCATCCCCGCCTAGAGAACGGCACCGGGCTGAAAGTCGACCCGGCCGTGCGACGCGCCCATGCGCCGCTGCATCTGCATGTTCGCCAGGGCGCGCGGCGGTCGTCGCGCACGCGCCCGTGGCTTTTCCAGTTCTTCGCAGTTCCCGTCGATTAGCGCTCGAACGGGTCACGCTCGGTTTTCAAGGTGGCTGAACCGGCGGGCCGTGCGCGCCTTGCGGCGGATGCCGTGCCACGTCCGACGCCTCGCCGCCGTCTCGGCGGGCGATGCCGGCGCTTTTCGCAGTTCCCAGTGCGGCCCCGAAGAGGGCGCGCAGGCGGGCGCTCCTGTGGCGGAATGAGTTTGCATTGTTCCCGTAAAACAGAAAGCGGAGCGCCCGCGTGCGCAACCTCTCCGAAGGCGCGGCGACGGCCCCCTGTGCTGCGCCGCGCCCTGGAGCGTGAGGTGGTGGAGCTAGAGGACCACTGCTTTGCCGTGCGGGTCCTCGGTCATGTCAAGCAGGTACTCTGGCGAGCAACCGTAGAGCTTGCACAACGCGATGAGGTTGTTGGCGGTCGGCTCGGCCGCGCCGCTCTCCCACCGCGACACCGCGTTCGGGTGCGCGCCGATGAGCTTCCCGACCTCCTTGATCGTGTAGCCGTTCTTCACGCGCTCGATATGCATGTTCAGTCGCATTAGCTCACCTCCAATCGTTTATCAGGCGTTACACATGTGATGTGTTTCTGTTACCCATGATACCCGCTCTGCGTGTGGCGGTCAACACATAAATGTGAGAAAATACACCTATCACGTGTTAGGAGACCGACCATGTTGAGGATTGCCGAAGCCAGGGAAGCAAGGGGATGGACCCAGGAACAGCTCGCGCAGGCCGTCGGAACGACGCAGCAGACCATCCAGCGATGGGAGAGCGGGCAGGTGGACCCGAAGGTGTCGAGGGTCGAGGACATTTCTCGGGCGCTCGGCATCACCATGTCGTTCCTCCTGGGCATAGACCTCGGAGAAGATGCCCGCGCCTCCGACGTCGGCGATGGCGACCGCTCCATGGGCGCTGACGAGAGGGAGCTGTTGGCGCTCTACAGGAGGATGTCGCCCGACATGCAGCGTACGATTATCGAGACCGCCCGCAACTTCGCGGCGCTCAGGGGAGTGGACGAGCGCGACCGTGAGCGAGATGCTAGGGAAGTTCTGATCGGATAGGAGCGAGACCATGGGATTGTTCGACAACCTGAAAGACGTCGTGCACAAGACCGCCGACGAGGCGTCCGAGAACGTGAGGGCGAAGGCCAACGAGACTGGCATCGGGCGCGCCGTCGTGAACATGGTGGACAGCCGCCGCGACTCGTGGCTCGCGAAGTGGCCCGCAGGCGAGCCGGCGGGTGACTTCGTGCTGGAAGGGAACACGTCGAGGAAGGCGTACATCTACTACCCGGACGCGCTGAGCGCCCTTCCCGACTTCCAGCGCGTGCTGTTCGACGTGGTTCCGGGCGACGTGGTGCTTCACAGCAAGTACAGCGGCAGGACGCTCGACACAGCCGAGGACGGCGGGTGCATCGCGCTGGCCTACGGCACGCAGATCGTGGGAGCGTGCTGGGGCTACAGGGACGTGGCCATGCGCCTGGTGGCGAAGGGCTACCGCGTGCGGATCGCGGCGGAGAAGCGCGGCATGTTCAACAGGGACATCCCCGACATGTACGTGCTCGGCCCGGACAGGTACTAGGCGGGCATGCATGAAAAGCGCCCCGCGTCCGCTGCCACGGAGCACGGGGCTGTACAGCGACAATCTTGCGACCGTCCTGCGAGGAGGATTGTACCATGAAGGTGAAGAGCGCGAGCATCCAGCAGCTCGACAAAGACAAGCGTCCGTCGAAGTGCAGGCGGTGGCGGCTCTGGGCCAACACCGACGACGGGCGCAAGTCCAAGCGATTCTCTGGGACCTACACGCAGGCCCAGGACGCCCTGGGAGCGTGGGTTGCGGAGCTGGGCGACATAGTGCCCAACTCCGAGACGTTCGCGTCTTACGCCGAATCCTGGCGGCTCTGGCGCGAGAAGTCCGGCGGGTTGGACATCGGCACCCTTGCAAACGACAAGCGCAACGTCAACGTGCTCTCCCGCGCCCTCGGAGACAAGCGCATGGACGCCATAACGCCCGAGACGGTAAAGGCCGCGCTGGTGGATATCAAGACGGGCGGCAAGCGGGAGCTGAGCGGCACGTACATGAACGGCTTGTTCGTCGCCCTCAACGCGATAATGCAGACCGCTGCGAACGACGGGCGGATCGCCGCTAATCCCTGCGCAAAGGTCAAGGCCCCGAAGTGCGACACCCGCGAGCGGGAGGCGCTGACCGCCGCGCAGATGGACGCGGCATGGCACGCGGCGTCCTCGCTCATGCCTGACGGGCGCGCGATGGCCGTGCTGCTCATGCTCGACGCGGGCCTCCGGGCGGGCGAGGCGCTTGCCCTGCGCCCCGAGGACGTGGGCGGAGGCACCGTGAGCGTCCGCAGGGCCGTCAAGGAGCGCGACGGCTCGATAGGCGACCCGAAGTCCCCTAGCGCCGTGCGCGACGTCCCCATGACCGACCGCTTGGCCGAAGCGTGCGCCGGGTACATGGCCGCACGCCCCGATTGCCCCACATTCTGCGCGTCGACGCGCAGCATGCCCATCCGCCCGCAGAACTTCCAGCGGTGGTGGCGTTCCGTGCGCGCGTCGCTCGGATGCGACGGCTTCACGCCGCACCAGCTCCGCCACAGCAACCTGACGAAGATGGCGCGGTACATGTCTCCCTTCGACCTGCAACGCTGGGCGGGGTGGTCGAGCATCGGCCCCGCGAAGGTCTACGTCCACGCCGACCAGTCCGCGCTCGAAGCCGCCGTGGCGCGCTCGCAGATCGTGGCCGTGGACCGAAGCGGGATTATCTGCACCGAAACTGCACCAGATACGAAAGCAGGCCAGACGGCATAGCGTCTGACCTGCGTTTTCGATGGTGGGCGTTACAAGATTTGAACTTGTGGCCTGTTTCATCTTGGCGCGACCTGGCATTATGCCGCACGGTAGCTTTCGCCAGGCTTGCCCATGAGCGGCGCAAACGCGAAAATACGCACGCTCCCGCACGGTCTCGCATCGGTCTCGCTGCACCAGAGCTGCACCACCCGCGCCGGATTCTGGGCACAAAAAAAGCGCCCCGCCAGCCGGAGCCAGCGGGGCATGCGTGATTGCCTAGATTCTCTTCATGCGGATGGCATCGATCGAATTCACGAGGTCGCCCGCGAACGGGTCGCTCGACCCGCCCGTGTCATGCTGGCCCACCATGTCGGGATACCACTTCGGCTCAATCTTGCGGGCGATGTGGACCGCGAACCGAACGCTCGAATCCGCGACTTCGACCGCCCTGATTGGCGAGCCGTCGCCCGCGCAGCCGCTTTCCAGGTCGTGGATATCGTAGCGCTCCACCCAGTCGAGCCAGCCGTTGTCCGCCGTGAACACGCGGTACTTCTTCGCATTGCAGACGAGCCATCTAATCGGCTCGCCCATGACGCCCGCGTAGGCGTCCTTGCCGCCTGCGGTGTCCACGTGGTCGTGGTACTTGTGCAGCCACTTCTTGCCCTTCGGGTCGGTGGACACGCGGTACACGACTGGCTTCTTGGGCGCGGGCGTCGGCTCGGGCTTCGGCGTCGGCTCGGGCGCAGGCGTCGGGGCCTTCGTGTCGGCCTTGCCGTTGTAGTGGATGACCCAGTAGAAGTCGTCGCGCCACGGGTTGATCGCGGCCTCGCGTCCCGTCTGGTCGCCGACCTGCCCGCCGTATACGCCGCCGTGCTCGTTGATGCTAAACTCGCTCATCACGTCGGGGTCTTGGGATTGGCACATCGCGACGTGACCGTCCCCGCTCGCATCGTGGCGCAGGTACAGGTCGCCTGGCGCCGCGACGAAGGTGGACGGCTTCTTCTCGAACAGGCCCGAACCAACGAACACGTCGGCGATGTTGCCGGTGTACGTCGCCCCGTCGAGCGCATGCGCCCATTTCGTGCCTTCGAACGCGGCCTTCCATGCCGTGATGACGGAGGACGCGCAGTCGTACGAGCCACGGTCGTACCTCAGCTTCACGCCGTATGCCGTGATGGTCTTCACGCCCTTGCCGTCCTCGCCCCAACGCGGCGACCACGAATAGCCGTTGCTGTCGTCGTTCACCATGTCTGCGTGGACTGCTGCGGCGAGCAAGCCGCGCTTGATTGTCTTCACGGGCGTCGGCTTCGGCTCGGGCGTGGGAGTGGACTTCTTGCCCATGTAGCTCTTGAACTTCGCCGCGTCGCCGAAGAAAACGTTGCAATCCAGCGGCCCGCCGTAGCCGTCCACGTGGCCCTGGCTCGTGTACTGCCACATGACTGACTTCTCGCAGCCCGGGTAGATGCTGCCGCGTGGCCTGTAGCCGTCGATGCGCTCGTAGCCTGCTGGGTAGTTGGCGCACCAGATGGGGTAGCCGAGCGATTGCAGGTCTTGGCTGACGATGACCGACCCGCTAGCGTAGATGACGGGCTTGTAGCCTGCCAGCTCTTCCACCCGCTTGGCGAGCTTGCCCACCCACGAGCGCCCGCGCTCTACCGCCTCGGCCTCGTAGTCGATGACGAGCATGGACTTGCCGAGGTAGCCGAGTTTCTTGACCTGCCCGACGAAGAACTCGGCCTCGACGTGAGCGTCCTTGCCCCAGGTGAAATGGTACAGCCCTAGCATCCCGTGCTTGGCCATGGCGTCCTTCGCCTGCTGCTTCGCGTAGGGATTCACGTAGTTCCAGGCGTAGCTCTGCGGATTGCCGCTCATCTTGACGATTGCGAACTGGTTTTCCGCGTCCCGCACGACCCGCTCGGGCTGGTTACTCGACACGTCGATGCCGTACAGCCTAGTCATCTTCGCCCTCGTCGGCCTTGGCGTGCCGTGCGTCGAGCGGGCTGGTGCCGTCCGCCACCTCGGGGATGCCAGCGACGCTGGTGAGCAGCGAGAGGATGCCCGCGAGCACCGAAGCGCTCGCAACCATCGCCCAGTCCACCTGCGACATGACGACCGCCGTCCCGATCATGGCGATTGCCGTCTGGCATACCGTCTTGAGTGCGCGGACGCCCGCCGCCTTGAACCATTGCTTCCAATCCATGATTACCTCCTACTTCTGCGCGTGGTCGAACAGGTAGTTGTCTATGTCCGCCTCCATGCGCCTCAACTCGTCCAGGTCGTTGCCGTCTATCTCGTGGGCCAGCAGGTGCTTCACGCTTCGGAGCATGAGCTTGTTGAACTCGGCCTCCTCCTGCCTGAACTCCCAATCGCCCGCCAGCTTCTCGCGTGCCTCCTCGCAGCATTCCTCCAGATGGACGATGCGCCGCTCGTGGTCCTCGATGCGGTCGTCCGTGGGCCTGCGCGCAAGCTGCCGCCAGTCGTGGATGGCCTTCACGGCGTTCCAGGTCAGGACGACGAAGGCGAGCGCGATGCCCACGACGGCCACCGTGATGCCCACCTCGTCGAACGTAAGGTAATGGACCATGACTCCCCCCCTACACCCAGATGCAATGCGCGCTCGGCGTGACGCTCGCAGCCGAGCTGCCGCCGTTGTGTACCCGCCACGATACCGTGTTGCCCGACACCGACCAGTGCCAGACCCAGAACCAGTGGTTCCCGAGCGCCGACGGCACCGCGAGCAGCAGCGTGCTCCTGCCCGTCGGCGGCGTGAGCGTCATGCTCTGCAAGCTGCTCGACGTGCCGGCGCCCACGCTGCCCGATGCCGTGAGCTGCACGGCCTGCACGGTGAAGAGGCCCGATATGTCGGCGGGAGCCTTCCCGTCGAGTGCGGCCTGCAGGCCCGTCACATCCGAGATTGCGTGCGAGTGCGACGATGCGGCCTTGCCGTCCAGCGCCGTCTGCAAGCCCGTCACGTCCGCTATGGCGTGCGAGTGCGACGACGCGGCCGCGCCAAGTACGGCCCTGGCGTTGGGTGCCGTGGATGCGCCCGTGCCCCCGCAGCTGACGGGAATCGGAGACGCGGCCTGCATCTTCATGCCGCCCGTGTAGTAGCCGGAGCCCACCTTCCAGTCGATTGGCGAGTCGGATATGTTGCGCAGCTGGAAGTGGAGCCGCTGGCTCTGCTCCCTGTCCTGCGTCTCGAACTCCGTGAGGTTCGCGTACACGTACTCGTCGCCGGTCGGCTCCTCGCCATAGAGCAGCACGAAGCCTCGCGCGATGGCCTCGTCAATCGTTATCCACTCGCGGTACGGCTCCTCGGTGTAGCCCGCGAGGTCGAGCCATATCCTCGGCCCCAGCGCGGCCGCGCTCGCGTCGAGGTAGACCCAGTTCTCGGAGGTCGGCTCCGCGTAGACGTCGCCGCTCGGCGATATCCAGCTGCCCGACGCCATCGTGCCCTGGCCCCATGCTCGTGTGAAATGCACGGAATTGCCGGCACGGGACACCTCGAAGAAAGCCTCCTCGCCGTCCCTTACCGCGATGCCGTCGTCGCTCACCACGACGTTGCCGCCGCCCTCCGAGCCGATGCGCACGCCCTCCCTCGAGAACACGCCCACGATTTCGTCGGCGAAGGCCGTGGTGCCGTCGTGCAGCTCCATCGAGCCGCGCGCGAGCACGACATGGCCCGAATCCTCGGCCCCGACGCGCAGCTTTGCGAACCCGTCGACGAGCCACGCCTTGAAGTGCGACGCGCCGTCCTTCAGCAGCTCTATCGCGTCCGCTATCCTCCATCCGCTCGTGGAGTCGCCCTCTGGATGCACCATCACGCCGCCGCCCGTGATCTCCGTGATGTAGCTGCTCGCGGTCTGGGACGCCGCGTCGATGCCGTCCGAGATGGTGGCGGACTCGTCGAAGATGGACGTCTCCTTGTGCAGGCGCGGGATTGCCATTACTCGGCCTCCGTCTCAGGCTCGACGGGCGTCAGCACGTAGCCGCCGTCGGAATCCCGCGTGATGACATGCGTGGCGTTCAGCTCGCGGTCGAGCAGGTTCCAGCCCTCGATTTTGCCGATGGACAAGCTCGTGTACGAGCGCCCCCCGTTGTACTGGCACAAATCGAGTTCGCCGTCGCCCGTCACGTCGTAGCGCACGATTTCATGCTGCTTGGTCTGGTAGCCGTTCTCCCAGATGACGTACTGCTCCACGGGATGCTCCAGCTCCCAGACGCGCTGCTCGATTTCCGCGAGCTTCGCGAGCACGTCCACCTGGTAGCGGTCGGCAGCGTGCTCCGCCGCGAGCGGCATCAGCTCGTCGCGGTCGGCCTCGGTGATTTTGCCTTCGAGCCAAAGTCTCGTGATGCGTTCTTCCATCGTGGACAGCTCGTAGCTGCCCTGCTCGATTACCTTGATGATTAGCTGCTTGTAGTCCATGTCTGGCTCCTTCCTAAGCCGTCGCTAGCTCCGCAACCGCCGCTTCGAGGGTTGCCAGCCTTGATTCCATCTCCGCGCTCCTGTGGCCCCAGTTCGCCGCGTGCTGCGCGAGTTCTGCCGCCCCTGGGACGAAGCATTTCACGTCTACCGATTCCAGCTCGGGGATGGTGATTGTCGAGCCTTCTGGGGCTTCTGGGAGGTCGATGTAGGCGGTCTCGGTCGTGGGCGTGGCGAGCGGGTAGAGCACGGTAACGGGGTTCGATGCGAGCCACGTTTTCCAATCTGCAAGCACCATCGCCTTGGTGCCGTCGCTGAAGAAGATGGCGTTGCCAGACGTGTTCGACGAGAAGCCAATCCGCCCCACGTACGTCCCGTCTGGTGACTCCGCCGCAAAACGGTCGCACAGGGCCTTGAAGGTCTCCGTGCCGCTCGCCTGCTTCTTGCAGCTAAACGGAAGCTCGACGCGCTTTCCGCTGCCAGCCCAATTTTCGTCGCCGTCGAACGTAACCATGCCGCTCGCGCTCGTCCACTCCCACTTCCCCGCCGAATCGATTGCCAGCGCGTCGCACGTGCCGTCTGGCAGCGCCGCCGCGAAGCCCTTGGAGGGCAGCGGTATCGGCGTGCACGACACGAGCGCTTGCGTGGTCGCGTCGCGCACCTCCAACCCCACGTGGCCGTATGGCACGTAGGGAGTGGGGGTGGTGCCGAGTTCGAGCTGTGTGGTCGATTTGACGAGCTGCAAGTCGGGGTTGACGTTGGAGCCACCCCAGACGTTGAGCGCTATCTCGTACGTGTCGGACGGTATCGTGATTGTCCACGGCACGAACGGCGTGTACCTTTCCTGCGCGCTGATGTAGCTCCCGTCAGCAGCCCACTTCAGTAGGCTAATCGTACTGTAGATGTAGCCGTCTGCCGATAGCGTGTAAACATCTCCTGGCTGCACCTTGATTTTATTGGAGCGCACGTAGTTGGTGCTCGCCACTGGCAGTCCCGTGGCGGTCGCGTACGCGCCGCTCTCGAAAGTTGCGAGGTTCCTCCCCCTCGCCACCTTAATCTCCTGCGGGTAATCGGGAGACGGTGACGGTGCGCCACCGCTGTAGGGTTCGTAGCTGGTGGCGGTGGAGCCTGCTTCGAGTTGGGGTTCGGACACGGGAGTTTCGGAATTGTACCCAAGTTGCACGAGCACGTAATCGTTGCTCCCGCTGTTAAAGGTAAAAGGGCTGACCCTTGCAGAATTGTTGACAATGTAATCGCCAGACACGTTAGCGGCAGGAGCCGTATTTCCAACACCTATCACGTTAGCCCTGTTACCTCCAGCATATGAGACAACATAATCGGTGTTCTGCGCGACGTGGACAGCGTATGAAGTTGCCATGTTATCGGCTACGAGCGTTCCGTTACCTCCGCGATAAAGCTTTGCATTAACGGGGTTCAGCAAATTCTTCCCCGTCGTGCTCCGCTGCTCCGCCCACCCCTGCGCGTCCACGCTGTATATCGGCCCGTCGCACGAGTCGGTCACCACGTCGCCGAGCGAGAGCGCGCCGCCGTCCACGCGCAGGCCGCTCCCGAGCTTCGCGCCGCCCTTTATGTTCGCTGTCATCGTCGGGACTGCGTCGAGCACCACGCCCTCGGCGGCTTCGGCGGCTGCGGTGGCGCGGGCGGCTGCGGAGTCGGCTGCGGTCGCCGCCGTCTCGGCAGCGTCCGCCGCGTCCTGCGCCTGCCCAGCAGCCTCGTCCACGGCGTCGCCGAGCGCCTTCAGGTTGTACTTGCGCGTCCCCGCCGTCGCGTTGCGGACGGGCACGAACGTGTCCTCCGTGACGCTCGTCAGCTCTTGCAGGTCTGTAATCAGCTTGTCGGTCATGTGCTATACCTCCCAAATCAAGTCGGCCACGAAAGCGCCGTCGTCGGTCACGAGCCTGTTGTCCGAGTCGTCCACGAGATAGCAGTCGAGCGAGTCCTCCAAGCCGCCCACGACGGTGCCGTGGTATCCCGCGAGCGCCTGCGCGACGCTGCACGTGCGGCCCCTGCCGAGCAGCGTTTCGCCGCCCTCGTTGCGGAGATACCACACGAAGAAGTCGGGCGGGTAGTCCGCGCTCACGTCCACGCCGCCCTTGTAGGCGTAGCCAACGAACGCGTACGTCCCGCCCGATTTCGTCCACGTGCTGTCGTAGCGCACGCCCATGAGCTTCGAGAGCGGCGTGCTGCCGCCCATGACCACGTTGCCGCCTATCCGCACGGTGGCGGGCGCGGAGTCCGTGGCAGGCTCGAACACGATGAACGCGCTCTCGGAGCCTATGTGCTGCGCGCGCTCTGCCGAGAAGTCGATGGACTCTCCGTAGACCGACACGAGCGCGCCGCTGCCGTCGTATATGTACAGCCCGTCGGATGCGGCCAGCAGCTTGTACCCGGGCGCGTGCTGCTCGTCGGACGCCTGCCCGATGCCGCTGGGCAGCACCCAGAGTCCGCGCTGCGTGACGGCGAGGTGGGCCATGATGTAGCTCTGCATGGCCTCGTCCACGGTCAGCTCGTAGTAGGTCGAGAGCTGCGACGCCTGCGGGTCGATTACGGGCGTGTAGTCGGTGCCGTCGTACGCGAAGTACACCTTGCCGTCCACGATTGCCGTGTCGCTCGTGCGCTCGAAGCTGCCGTGCTCGGACGCCCACGTGAGCACGCCCACGACGTCCTGCACGACGCCGAGCTGGTCGAGGGCCGCGTTCGCGTGCCTGTTCGCCGCCGTGGCGCTCTGCTGCGCGGCGGATGCTGCCTGCCCTGCGGCGACCGCCTTGCCGTCCGCGACCGATGCGGCGGTGGATGCCGCGTCGGCGCTGGCCTGGGCGGCGGATGCCGCGGTGGCCGCGTCGTCGGCGCTCTCCTGCGCTTGGTCTGCGGCGTCCTTCGCGCGCGCCGCGTCGGATTCCGCCGCCGCTGCGGCGACCGACGCGCGCGACGCCTCGGCGATAGCGTCGTCGGCCTTGCCCTCCACCTGCGCCACGCGGTAGGTCCCCACCGACGGGTCGCTCGTGTTGCCCTCGATCGACGCGCGCCCGTTCTCGATGCGCACGGAGACCGAATCGCCGACCGCGACCCCCGCTGTGGTGGACGACACGGGGGTGTCCACGTCCGCGCCGTCCACGCGAACGAACACGGTCCCGTCCTTGTCCACCCTGCTAACCACGCCCGCGGTGCGCGTCCGCTTGGCGCCCGCGTTCGATATCTTCCTGTCTATGGCCCGTTCGAGGGCGTTCAACTCATAGAGCATCGTCCACCGCCTTCACTGTCTCCTCGACAGTTACGCCCTTGCCGCATGCGAGCGTCTGCGACACGACCTCGAACATGCCGTCCATGCCGTGCTGCGGCAGCGATGCGCGGACCAGCGAGAACGGGACCACGCCCGGCTCCCACTCGCGGGAGTACGTCAGCGTGCCGTCGCCGTAGTCGACTCCCGGCATCAGGATGCACGAGCCGGCGCGGTCGAGCACGAGCGCCGCGTCGGTCGGCTTCTCACGCACGTGGATTTCCCCCCTGCCGTCTATCTCGAGCATCCAGCCGTTAGGGCCGAGCACCGCCCACACGGCGGCGAGGACGGACGAGTCGAGGTCGAACACGATGCTCTCCGCGAGCTCGAACCCGTCGCCATCGACGTGCACGGGCGCGTCGACGAGGGCGGCCAGCGCGTCGGCGCACCATCTGGCGCCGTTGACGCCCTTCGGCGCCCACGCTCCGTCGCCCACCTTCACATCGCCCGACGCCTGCCAGAGCACGGATTTGCCGTCGAGCTCGTCGTCGCGGTATCCGCGGTCGTAACGGCCCCTCGAAGAGTCGAACCACAACGTCGCTATCGCCACCGACTCGGCGGACCCGTCCTGCACGGCGTCCATCGTGATGCGGAGCCATCCGGGCTCGAACGGGTCGGCCGGATCGCCCGTCACCTTTATCGTCGCCGTCTCGAGCATCGGCGTGTCGTCGCTCCCGTCGCGGTTGACCTCGATCTCGTCGACGTTCGCGACGTCGCCGCACGGCTCCCACGTCCTCGGGTCCACCCGCGAGACGCGGAACGACGACGAGTAGCTGCCTGTCCAGTCCATCTGCTATTCCTCCGGGTCGAGCTCGATCGGGTCGCCGTTCTCGTCGTAGAGCGCCGCGCCGTCCCACGTCCACCCGTCCTGGGCCTCGCCGTCCCCGTCGCGGACGCTCTCGCCGTCGAACACGTAGAGCTCGCCCTGCGCGTGGCCGACGAACGCCCACGAGTCCATCGGGAAGCCGCCCGCCGAGTCGTACACAACCCCGTCGCGGACGGTGACGGGGCCGCCGCCCCACTGGGGCACGGATATGTCCATCTCCCCGGGCCGTCCCGCGTCGCCCAGGTCGTGCTCCACCGCCCTGAAGCTCATGCCGACGACCTTGGTGTCGTACGAGCGCTCGATGGAGCCCGCCTGCACGTCGGCGGCGAACGCGAGCCCGTCGGGGGTGCGCACGAACACGCTCCCCGCGTGGTTCAGCATGTCGCGGACGAGCGCCTGGTGCTTCGCGTCCTTGAACCTGATGGTGTCGGTTGACAGCTCCGCGGATCGCGTCACGGCCTCGTTCCAATGGGTCGTGGTGGTGCCGTCCACGTGCGTCCTCGTCTCGGAGTCCTTCTCGAATTCGTCCGTGGCCGCGTAGTTGAACGGCAGCTCCACGTGCTTGTCGTCCCAGTCGAACCGCAGGGACCTGCACCTGATGGAGTACCCCGCGTCGTCCGACGCGCACGTGTCGCCGTCTGAGGTCTTCGCGACCGCCACGTACGAAAGCCCCTCGCCCGTAGACGAGAACGGGGCGAGCCTGTCCACGACGGTCGAGCCGTACGGGATGTTCGACGCTATCAGCCGCTCTCCGTCGGCCGTGTTCCTGTAGAGGTCGAAGCGGTCGCCCTTGCGGTAGTCCGACGGGGCCTCGACCGAGACCGCCGCCGACCTGTCGTCTTCCTCGGCCGATACCGTCACGGCCGGCTGGGACGCGGTGTGCTCCCACCTGACCGCGACCGCCGCCTCGGACGCATCGCTCTCGAGGCCCGTCACCGTGTCCGCGACGAACGCCCTCACGACGTACGACGCCTCGTTGTACAGGGCGAGGCCGCCCGGGAGCTCCACCGTGGCCGTCCTCGAGCTGCCGGAATCGTCCCATTCGGGCGTCAGCAGCCCCGACCATACCGTATCGCCGTCTATCTGGCCCCTGTCTCCGCCGATGCCGCTCCCCGACGCCCCGAGCGCCGTCAGCGACACCGACACGGTATCCCCCGTGTCGCTCTCCACCTCGATGGATAGCGGCTGCGCCGTCAAGGTCGCGGCGCACGACACCGAGCACGTCGGCGCGTCCGCGAACGCGAACGTCCGCTCCTCGGACCTCGCCCATCCGCCGCCCGTGGTCATCTCGACGCGCAACGTGATGGAGGCGGCGTCGCCGTAGTCGTCGGGCGTGACGGTGTGGGCGCACGTGGGGCCGTCCCCGCTCGCGAACACGGTCCCGTCGGGCCTCACGAGCCGCCACTTGGCCTGCGGCGCGTCGGTGTCGTACGTCCACGACAACTGAAGCGCGCTGCCCCTCGGCGTGGTGGCGTCCCCCGACAGCACCGCCGTCGTGGGCGTGGTGTACGGCGTCTCGTCGCGCATCCCGGAGTACTTGCCGTAGATGTGGTTCCCGTCCGCGTCGACGTCGTACGCCCGCGCCTTGACGTAGTAGCGGGTCCCCTGCTTCAACCCCTTGATGATGAGGCTGCTCGCGCTCGTCTCGAACGTCTTCGGCTGCTCGGTCGAGTTCCAGGCGTCGCTCGCGTCGCTCCACGACACCTCGTAGCCCTCGTCGTCGGACTCCTTGCCCGAGAGGGTTATGGCTATCGACTCGCCGTCGGCGCCCGCCGATATGGTGTCGATGTTCGCCGCGCCGGCCACGGTGGACGACTGCGACACGTCGAGCTTCTTCGCGCACACGGGCATAGAGAGCACCGTGTACCCGTCGCGCTCGGACTTCAGGCGATACCACGTGTGCAGCCCGACGTCGGAGACGCCCTGCGCCCACGTGTCGGACAGTCCGTTCGTGAGGCCGTTGTCCGACATCACGTCGGTCCACCCGTCCATCTGGCTCGCGCTCACGGGGTCGTTGTCCGTGGGCACGCCCTTCAGCCTTTGCAGCGTCACGGTCGTGGGATACTGCCATATGGGCTTCTTCTTCGAGTCGGTGCCCACCTTCACGCGCCCCGTCGAGGTGATGGGCACGCGCACCATCGCGGTCTCCTTCACGCCCTTTTCGGCGTAGACTATATCGGGGTCCCCGAGCACGCCCGGGTTCGGGTGGACCACGTAGAGCTTCTTCGTCGTGGAGGCCGAATCGCCCCTCAACCCCTGGTTCTTCGCCGAGAACATGCAGTAGACGTACTTGCCGATTCCGAGGTTGAGCGCGCTCGGGACCTCGTACGTGAACGACCTCGACGCGCCCGTGTACGCTTCGCCCGCCAGCTTCCTCTCGCTACCGACCTTGAACCAGCACCTCGTCTGCAGGCACTCCTTCTTGCCGTCCGGGTGCGTCGTCGTGTAGCTGCCCGTGACCCGGCCGTTCCCCGAGTTGTACGTCAGAGTGACGCCCGGGGCGGCGGGGACCTCCATCTTCAACGACTTGTGGACCCACGGGCCGAAGACCTTCTTGCCGAGCTGGGTGTTGTACCCGCGCACCCAGCACTCTATGCAGACCAGCTTCGGCTTGCCCTTGTACGGGTGGAACTTCTTCCTGTCGAACGTGCAGGAATCGCTCTTGGTCTTCTCCTTGCCCGTCGAGTCCCTGTCGAGCACGTCGCCCTTCGCCTTCTTCAGCCCCTTCGTGGCCGGCGCCGCGTCGAAGACCCACGTTATCTCCAGCCCGTCGAAGCGCACGCCGCCGGCCGCATTCGCCTTGACGGCCTTGGCGGGGACGTTCCACGACGCCGACGCCTTCGCGCCCTTGCGCGTGGGGACCGTCAGCTTCGTCACGGCCGTCTTCAGCTTCTCGGTCGTGATCTTCGGTATCGTCGGTCCGAGCGGTTCAATGCCACCAGCCATGCTATCCCTCCATCGCGAGCTTGCGGTCGAGCATCCGCGCTATGTCGTTTGCCATCTGGGCGGCGTCCGCGCTCGCGTCGTATTGCAGGTACACCGTGACGTTGCGCGTCTCGGTGCCCCCGCCGCCGCCGTTGTCCATGTTCATCGCTATGGCCCTCGCTATGGGCTCCATGTACTTGCGGTTCGTGAGCGGTATCACGGCGCCGCCCGTGGCCCAGTTGAGGACCGCTTCGGCGCCGTCCTCGCCGACCCACCCGTTGTTGGTGAGCAGCGGGCGGGTGACTATCGCTCCCGTGGCCATGCGCGGGGCCTTCGCGCCCGAGAGGTCCCACGGCGTCTGCGAGTACCCGCCGACGGCCGACCCGCCCCTCTGCTTTACGTCGATGTAGGCGGTGCCGACCGTCCTCCCGTCGATGTTGTTCACGGATGACCAGAACGACGTTGTTGACGCGCCGACGCCAATTGTGCCGCTCGAGCTGTTCGCGCTGCTCACGGCGGACCTGATGGCGCTGTACGCGCCCGACGCGTTGCCGTCCACCTTTATCGTGCCCTTGCTCGCGTTCGCCCTGCTGACCGACGCCCTCACCTTGCTGTCGGCGCTCGACGTGTTCGAGTCGGTCTTGGTGGTCGCCTTCGTCGCGTTGGTCTTGGACACCCATCCCGTGACCTTGCCCGTGGCGGGGTCCGTCACGGCCGTGACCGTCACCTTGCCGTCGGGCAGCGTCGCGACGTTCTTCTTCAGGGTGCCGACGGCGTTAACGCCGTCCCAGATGGTCCCCTGGTCGTCGACCTTGTAGCTCTTGTTCCCGACCGTCAGCTTCGACAGCTTGGCGAGCTTGCCGTTCTGCTTCACGATCGTGCCGTCGTCGGACACGTAGTAGGTCTTGTTCCCTATCTTCACGGCGTTGAGCCCGAGCGTTTTGGCGGTGTTCTCGTCTATCTTCACGCCCATCTGGGCCAGCCCCGGCACTATCGAGCCGAGCGTGCCGTCCCATGACGCGCCCATCTGCTCGACCACCTCGGAGTTGGCCGACAGCGTTTCGTAGTCGAGGTTGAGCTGCCCGAGCACTTCGGCGAAGTCGGTCACTGACTCGTAATTGCGCCAGATAGACACCTGCAGGGCGTCGTTGTCGAGCACCCATTGCTGCGCCGACTTTGACCCTGCGGCCACGGCGGCGGCGTCGAGCTTCATGGCCTCATCGTACTGGTTCATGGCGCTCGTGGTCTCGCCGTACTTCTGCTTCACGTTTTCCAGGTTCTTCTCGGCGGCTTCGAGCTGGTCGTTGTACTGTCTGACGGTATGCTCATCGTACTTGAGCGGGTCTGCCTCAACCTCGTCGAGCGCCTTCCGCGCGTTCTTTACGTTGTCCTGCGCCTCCGCCAGCTCGTCGAGGGCCGTGCGGTAGTCGCCCAGCTTCATTGAGTAGCTTTCCTTGAAGAACTCGGCCTTCGCGGCGTTCTTCATTGATACCGTGAGGTCGTCGAACGCGTCCATCGTCAGCTTCGCGTCGTCCTGCATGAGCTGCAGCTTGCCGCTCGCCTTCTCGGACACGCTGATGGACGTTCCCGCCGCGTCGTTGTAGAGGTCGAGCGAGGTCTTGAGGGACGCCATGCTCTCCGCGCTGCGGTCGCCGTTGTTGTACGCCTTGAGCGCCTTCTTCACGGCCTCGCCGTATTCCTCGATGAGCGCCGTCTTGCCGTACGTCTCCTTCGCGGAATCGCGGATTTTCCTGTTGTTCTCCGCCATCGTGGCTACCATCTCGTCGTAGTCGCTGGTGAAGTCGAGGATGGCGTCCGACTGCTCGGACAGCGTGCCGCCTATCGCGGCGCCTATCGTGTCGCCTGCGTTCTTGGACGCCTCCTCGGCGTCCTTGCACTTCTTGATGTAGTCGGATATCGCGCCGACGACGACGGCGATGCCCGCGACCACCGCCGCCACGGCGAGGTCCTTGAGCAGCGACGTACCGAACGACTTGGCGGCCCCGCCGACCGCCGCCAGCTTGTTCTTCATGCCCTCGGCGCCCGTGCCGGCGTTGGCGAAGCCGTCCTTGGCTATCGAGAGGGCCCTGCCCATCGCGCTAGACTCCGAGGCGAACTTCTTCACGTTGTCCTTCGCCGTGATGAAGGTGGACCCCATCGTGAGGACGGGGCCGGCGAGCGCGGCGATGCCGCCGCCGATGACCACGGCGGTCTTGTGGCCCTCCTCCATCCCGTCGAAGCAGTCGAGCGCCGCCTTGGCGATGTCGGTGAACGCCGACACCACGGGCGTCGCGCCGTCCGCGAGGGACGCCATAGCGTCGTTGCCGATGTTCGAGAGTATCGCGAGCTGGCCCGAGAAGCCCTCGGCCTTCTTGCTCGCCTCGCGCGCCGCGTCTCCCGCGGCCCCCCACTGGTCGGACTTGCCCTCCCATGCGTCGTTCGACATCTTCAGGTTGTCGTCGAGGCCGCCGATGGTCTGCATCAGGCCCTCGATGGCCTGCTTCTGGCGCGTGCCCGTGATGCCGAGCCCTTCGAGGGTCGCGTCCGCCGAGCCGCCGTCCTTCTCTATGTCGTTGAGGTGCTTGACGAACTCCTCGAGCACGACTATCGGCTCTTCCTGCCACTTCTGCGCGAACTGGTCGGCGGTCATCCCCGCGGCGTCCGCGAACGCCTCTAGCTTGTCGCCGCCGTTGGCCACGGCCGATTCCATGTCTGACAGCGTGTTGGCGATTGCCGTGCCCGATGCCTCGGTCTTCATGCCCGTGGATGCGATGGAGCTCGACAGCGCGAGGATTTCGGGGACTGTGAGCCCCACGATGGTCCCCATGGAGCCGATGCGCGTGGCGATGTCGACTATCTGGTCCTCGGTGGACGCCCCGTTGTTCCCGAGGCGCACGAGCGCGTCGCCGTACCTGCTGTACTCGTCGGCGCCCATGTGGGTGATGTTGGCGAGCTTGCCGAGCGAGGACGCGGCCTCCTCCGTGTCGAGGTTCGTCGCCACGTCGAGGTTCGATACCGTCTCGGCGAATTGCTGAAGGTTCTCGGTCGCTATCCCGAGCTCGCCGCCGATTGCCTCGATCTGCAACATCTGCTCGGCGCTCGTCACGTGGGTCTTGGAGAACTCGATGGCGCCCTGCTTGAGCTCTTGGAGCTGGGCGTCGGACGCGTCCACGGTCTTCGCCATGTCGCGGAACGCGGAGTCCATGTCCTGCGCCGCCGTCACGGTGCGCCACCCGAGCATGGTCACGGCGGGCGTGAGCGTGGAGTAGAGCGTCATGCCCGCGCTCTTGATGGTGGACGCGTTCAGCATGCTGTCCTTGCCGCCCAGGCTCTTCATGCTCATGCGCTTCTTGAGCGACGCGACGTGCGCCGTGGTCTCGGACAGCTCGCCTTGCAGGCGTTCGAGCTCGGCGCACTCCTTGGCCGTCTCGAACTCGGCGTCCATCCTGCGCGCGCTCGCGTTGAGGGCGTCCACCTTCGCGTCCGCCTCTCCGACGGCCGCTTCCAACTGCCTTATCTCCTCGACGGGCGCCTGGGCGTCCTTGAGGCGCTGCAACGACTGGCGGAGCGCGTTGGCGTCGCCCTTGGCCTCGGCGAGCTCGCCCTGCACCTTCTGCCACTCGTCGCCCGTCTTCTGGATGTACGCGGGAAGGTTCTTCTCTTCTGCGAGCGTTCCCGACAACTTGCTCCTGTAAGCCTCGACCTGTCGGGAAAGCTCCTTCACCTTGTTCTGCGCTATGTCGTACTCGTCGTTCAGCGCCTTGAGTCTGCCCACGGCTGCGGAGAGGTTCGACGGGTCCTTGCGCAGCGCGGCCTCGTACGCCTTCGCCTGCTTAGAGCACTCGGAGAGCGCGGAGTCCATCGCCTTGATCTTGGCGGTGGATTCCTGCCAGTTGCCCTCGCTGTACTTGGACACGCCGTTGAGCTCGCGCACGGTCGCCGTGGCGTTGCGCGCCTCGGACTCGAAGCGCTGCATGTTCACGGACATGGACTGCATCGTCTCGGCGGCCTTGTACGCCTCCGAGCTGTCGAACGCCTCGTTCCACGTGGCGCGCATCTCGCGGAGCTTCTGGATTTCCTGGTCGGTTACGGCCCCGAGTTCCTTGAGCGCCGCCATCTGCGTCTCGAACGTCTCGTCGCTGCCCTGGCGCGAGAGCGCGTTGAGGTTCATGGCCTTGCCCGCGGCCTTCGCCCTGGATTCCAGCTCGCGGTATCGCGACGCGAGCGTGGCCGTCATGTCGTTGTAGCGCTCCTTGGCGGCGGTGGCGGCGAGGGAGATGTTCTCGGTCGTGTCGGCGAGCTTCTTCACCGACGTGGCCCTGCCTCCGACGCGCACCGTGGATGCGGCGAGCTCGTCGTACCCGCTCTTCAGCAGGCGAATCTTCGAGTAGAGCGCTTCGGCGCGGTTCGTGGTGAGCTTCATGCGCGTGTTCACGTTGCCCATGCTGCCCGGGTCGAACCTCATGGCGCGGGTTATCTGCCGTATCTGCGATTGCAGCGACGACGCCGCCTTTGTGGACGCCTTCAACGCGGAGTTCAGCGAGGAGGTGTCGCCGCCGATGCGGATTGTAAGGCCCTTGTACTCTGCCACTTCTCGGCACCTCCTAGAATGCGTCTATGTCGGCCTGCGTCGCGTCGCGCACGCCTGCCGCGCCCTCTTCCTGCCCCTCGACCGCCGCCTGCACGTACCATGCGGCGCGGCTGTAGGGCATCGTCATCACGTCAGCCTTGTCGAACCCCAGCTTCAGCATCGTCAGCTCCGTCCTCGTGTACGCGAGCCTTGCGCCTCCGCCTCGGCTTGTCGAGCTGCTTGGTGATTTCTTCGGCGGTCGCGGTGAGTGAAGGAAAGCAGGCATCGATCTCCTTCACGAGCAGCAGGTGCAGCTTGTACATGTCTATGTCGTCGGCAGCGTGCGCCTTGCTCCACAGCGAGAAGTCGCCGATCCTCTTGTCCCCGCTCAGGTTCGCGTCGCAGCCGCACTTGAGCATCGCCCACAGCGCGCGGGCGTCCGCCTCCCAGTTGGCCGCGAGCAGCTTGCCGAGCGGCGACCCGTCCCCCTCGCCGCCGTAGTCGGTCACGTCGTCGACGAGCGACTTGTGCGGGCTCGCGGGGTCGTTCTGGAACGCCTGCTCGTAGATGGTCAGCGTGTGCAGGCTGCACAGCGCCGTCCACTCGTCCGTGGATTCGCCGAAGGCGAGCGGCCCCTTGTCGGCAGCCTGCTCGCCCTCCGCGTTCTCATCCACGTGCTTGAAATGGATGATCATATCGCTCCTTACGCGGCGCCCACGATGTACACGGCGGTGAACCAGCCGTCGAACTGCGTCTTGGTGGCCGTCGCGTCGGTGACGGACGCCTTGATGACGTTGACGGTGTTGCCGTCGATGGTCAGGTCGCGCCCGATCGCCACGCCCGTGATCTCGTCGGTGTCCGGCTCGACGGATTCGGTCTTGGTGTTGGCCGTCATCGTCGGGCGGTTGAACTTCACGTCGTACAGCAGGCCGCGCTTCTTGACCTTGCTGCCGCCGAACTCCCACAGGAACGCGGCGGACGCCGGCTCCGCGTCGGCGGGCTCGTACACGACGCCGTTCTCGTCGGCCCTGTAGCCGAGCAGGTCAATCTTGGCCTGGTCGCCGAACACGGCGATGGTGACGGACACCTCGTAGCCCGTGTTGGACGAGCTGGTCTCGTAGGCGATGTCGTCGGCGTAGAACGTCCACGTCTCGCCCTGCGGCGTGAGCGTGAGGGCCGTGGCGCCCTTCATCGGGACGGGCGCTGCGTAGGTGCCGGCGGCGCCGCTCTCGCCCTCGGTGTACAGCGCGTAGTGCGCGTTGGAGATACCGAAGCGTACTCCCTTGGAATCGCTCATGATTATTCCTCCTTAGTGTAGGTGAAGTCGTATTGCTCTATGTGGCACATCTCGCTCTGGCTCCACGAGCCGACCTGCTCGACAGGGCCGAACGCGCCTTCGAGCGCGTCCCTCACGCCCTCTTCGAGCGCGGGGTCGGCGACCTTCTCGAACAGCTCGACGTGCATGTGCGGGAACCTCGCGAACGTGCCGTCGTCGGTGTAGAACTCGCCCTGGTCGTCCACCGTGTAGACGAAGAACGGCGGGGCGGGCGCCTTGCCCACGGGGTACGCCTCGTAGCGCCCCGGGATGCCCAGCGCCGTCAGCGCGGCGTGCATCTCGCGCATCGCGTTTGCGACCGTGCTCATAGCCTCGCCCCCAATGTCGCCAGGATGACCTGCTCGCATAGCTCGAAGCCGTCGTCGGCGGCTGGGGCGACGTGCACGATGGCCCTCGTCTTTCCCCCTCCGACCTTCGCGTGGCCCTTCTCGAGCAGGTGCGGGAGGCCGGGCTTCGACGAGTACACGTGGCCCTGCACCTCGCGGCCGCTGCCCTTCACGCGGTAGCGGATGGACTTGGCGTACTCGCCCGTGTCCCTCGGCGCGCCCGCCTGCCACTCGTCGCGGGACAGCTCGCAGCCGGCCTTGACGCCCGCTTGCAGCGAGTCGTCCGCGACCTCCTGGACTTCCCCCAGGATGGCTTGAAGGTCTGCCATGAAGCGGTCCGCCATCAGTCGTTCCTCGCGTGTTCCGAGAGCGTGAGGATGGTGGATTCCCACCCCTGCCTGCTCGTCTGGTCTATGTCGAGCTCTAGGCCGTGGTAGACGGCCTGCGTGTACGGCCTCTCCTCGAACTCGAGGGTCTTGACCTCGACGCGGGCCGCTATCTTCGGCCCGAGCTGGGCGGCGGTGGCCCACGTGTCAAGCCCCGTGTACCACGGGTTGCAGAACACCTCGGTGTCCACCGGCGCGCCCTCGTGCTCTATGCCGTAGTCGTCCACGTAGGACGCGTCCGTCACGTCGCGCAGCGTTATGGTGTCGCTCCACCCGCTCATTCGGACGCCGCCTCGTAGTGGACGTTCTGCTTGCCGTTGAGGAGGCTCGCGACGATCGAGCGGTACGACGCGAGGCACGCGTTCCTCTCGGACGCCTCGACGTCGCGCCCGTACTGCGCCTTGCAGTAGTTGATTACCGCCGTCTTGACTATCGACATGTAGTCGGCGCCTTCCTCGGACTCGGAATCGCCGTGGGCGTCTTCCGCAAGGAACTCGGGCCTCACGCCCTTGTTCTCCATGTCGAAGAGCGCCGTGCCGATGTAGGTGCCTATCTCGCCGTCTGTCAGCGAGGTGGTCACGCGCAGCGCGGTCCTAACGTCGTCGAGCAGGGCCATGTCCTAGACCTCCTCGGCCTTCTTGGGCGCGCGCTTGCG